>JGI24709J26583_10000491_pt1 | contig 33553 bp, 40 predicted proteins | sample BioPla2DNA1_FD_26583 | JGI IMG/M metagenome (IMG submission 26583) | reverse complement strand
TCTGTTTATATTTGTCTTGAAACAATGTCTGGAAAAGGAAGCGAGTGCGGTTCTTCTTTTGAAGAAATTAAAGAGATAATAGATGGTGTAAAATATAATGANAAATTACTTGTTTGCCTAGATACATGTCATATGCATGATGCTGGGTATGACGTCAGTGATTTTGATAAATTAATGAAAGAATTCGATGAAACGATAGGTCTTGATAAATTAGGTTGTATCCACGTCAATGATAGTAAAAATGAAAGAGGTATAAAAAAAGATCGTCACGCTAACATAGGTTATGGCAACATAGGTTTTGATAACCTAATCAATATAATCTATCACCCTCTTCTTAAAAGCGTTCCTAAGATATTAGAAACGCCTTATGTAGCTGAAACTGAAGATGGTAAGAAAATCTATCCTCCATATGAATGGGAAATAAAAATGATCAAAGAAAAAAAGTTTGATGATAATCTTTTAAAAAACATAAGGGAATCTAATTAAAATTATCTTTAAATTGTCTATATAATTGTTCTATTTTATTGTAGGTATCATCCGATAATTTTGTTTTCAATTCTTCTAGGATTTCTTTTGGATTGCCATAATAAAAAGTACGCCAATGTTTTTTTAGATAAATATGAATAATATCCAATTCATTTTCTTCCAATGTTATACCTTGTTTTTTAGCAAAATTATTAATATCAGTCTTTTCTATTTTTTGAATATATGTTTGTAATAAAAAGTCGTTTATTTAAATCACCTCGTTAATCTATATGCCTTTTAGTATATATGTATGAGGATTAAATCATAATAACAAAGAGGAGTGATTAGGTGAAAAAGAGAATAAAAATAAATACTAAGCATTCTAACAAAACTCGTTATATTAAAGAAATAATCGATAGAAGATTTAATATAATGATTGTTTTTTGTGTTATTATATTTTCTTTTTTATCAATATCACTTGTTACATTACAAATAGGAAACAAAGATCTTTATCAAGCAAAATTAATTAAAGCTACTGAAAAAATAATAGAGAGCAATTCTGTTCCAAGAGGCCGTATATATGATCGTAATTATAATTTATTAGTCGATAATGTTGGTAAGAAAACAATATATTATAAAAAACCAAAAGGTATAACAACAGCAAGAGAAATAGAACTAGCTTATCAAATGGCTGATGTTTTAGATGTTCCGTATGATAAATTATATAAAATTAATTTAAAAGAGTTTTGGTTAGCGAATAACAAAAAATTAGGGAGAGAAAAAATAACAGAAGAAGAATACCAAAAATATAATGAGAGAAAATTATCATTAGATGATTTAGAAAAACTTAAAATAGAGCGTATTACAGATGATGAATTGAATGCATATAATGATTTAGATAAAGAAGCAGCATATATATATTATTTGATGAACAAGGGTTATTATTATGATGAAAAGATAATTAAGAATACTTCTGTAACAGATTTTGAATATGCTCACATTTCGGAAAATATTACAACATATGAAGGATTTAATACTAAATTAGATTGGGAGAGAAAATATTTATATGGGGATGTCTTAAGAGGAATATTAGGTACTGTATCTGATTATGAACAAGGAATTCCATATGAATTAAAAAACCATTATTTAGAAAAAGGATATGCCTTAAATGATAGGGTTGGTCTTAGTAATTTGGAATATCAATATGAAGATTTACTTAAAGGCACTAAAAGTATTTATAAAAGTAATGCAGATAATAGTTTGGAATTAATTAAAGCAGGTTATAGAGGTAAAGATCTTGTTTTAACAATTGATATTAATCTTCAAATGGAAGTTGAAAAAATAATCGAAGAGTTAATGATAAAAGCAAAAGGAGAACCTAATACTGAATATTTCAACAAAGTATTTGTTATATTAAGTGAACCAAAAACTGGTTCTATCTTAGCGTATGTTGGAAAACAGATTGTAAATAAAGATGGTAAATATGTTTTTTATGACTATGCACCGCATCTATCAACAACAACCATTATTCCAGGTTCAGTTGTAAAAGGGGCTTCAATGGCAGTTGGTTATAATACTAAAGCTATATCGATAGGTACTAGAATGTTAGATGAGTGTGTAAAAATAAAAAATACGCCTGAAAAATGTTCGTGGCGAAGTGGACTTGGTGTACTTGATGATATAACAGCTTTAAAGTTATCTTCTAACTCATATCAGTTTAAAATAGCTATGAAAGTAGGCAAGGGTAATTACAGGTATAATGCTCCACTTGCAATTGATATCAAAGCATTTGATACTTATCGTGATATGTTTGCCAAATTTGGTTTAGGTGTTAAAACTGAAATTGATTTACCTAATGAAACAGCAGGCTATAAAGGTAGTAGTACCGCTACTGGTCATTTATTAGACTTTTCAATTGGACAATATGATACATATACACCACTTCAATTATCACAATATATTAATACTATCGCTAATGGTGGAAAGAGAATTGCCCTTCATTTTTTAAAAGAAGTTCGTGCTGAAACAATGACTGAAGAACTAGGAAAAATAGAAGAGGTATATGAACCTAAGGTAATTAACAACCTTGATATTGATTCTAAGTATATAGAACGTATTCAAAAGGGATTTAGGGAAGTTGTGAGAACTGGTTTAGGATATGGTTATATGGGCAAAGTGCCAAACGGAGCTGGCAAAACAGGAACGTCACAAAGCTTTATAGACTCGGATAATGATGGGAAAATAGACAAAGAAACACTATCAAATNCTTTCATAGGTTACTATCCAGTTGAAGATCCTATTATGAGTATAGCTGTAGTAACGCCAGATGTATCACACATATATGGCAGAAGTTCTTATAAGACAAATATAATAAAAGCTATTACGTCTCAAATTAGCAATAAATTCTTTGACATTTATAAATAATTTGATATAATAGAAACGTAATTAAAGAGGAGGGATAATATGGCAAAACCAGGTAATAGAGAATTAGTTACACTACAATGTACAGAGTGCAAAGAAGAAAACTATCGTACTCCTAAAAATAAAAAAAATACTCCAGATCGTTTAGAACTTAAAAAGTATTGTGAGAGATGCCAAAAATCAACTATCCATAAAGAAAAGAAATAGGCTTTAAGGCTTGTTTTTTATTAGAAAGAGGGTAAGTAAATGATTAATATCAATGATATTAAAAATGGAATGACAATAATAGTAGATGGAACACCATTTGTAATTATTGAGTTTCAACATGTTAAACCAGGAAAAGGCCCAGCTTTTGTAAGAACAAAGTTAAAAAATTTAAGAACTGGAGCTAATATTGAAAATACATTTAATTCCAATATTAAAGTAGAACGTGCAATGGTAGAAAAAAAGCTAATGCAATATCTATATAATTCAGGTGACAACTATGTTTTCATGAATATGGAAACATATGAACAAATTGAACTTAACAAAACTCTTTTGGAAGACCAAATAGGTTATTTGAAAGAAAATTTAGAAGTAGAATTGGTATTTTTTAAAGAAGAAATGTTAGGTATTAATTTACCAGAAAAAATAGAGATGTTAGTAACTAGTACTGAACCAGCTACTAAAGGAAATACAGCTACTACTGCTACAAAAGAAGCAATTCTTGAAACAGGTTTAGCAGTAAGAGTTCCTTTATTCATTAATGAAGGTGAAACGATTATTATATCTACAAGTGATGGAAAATATGTATCAAGAAAATAGGTGTTTAAAACACTTGTTTTTTTAAGTTTGAAGAAAATTTGTAAAAAAGTAATAATTGTCCCTTCCTATCATATTATTTAGTAGATAAGGAGGGTACTTATGATAAAGAAGCAGAATCTGTGGTTTTTGACGCTTTTTAGCTTGATATTAGTGCTAAGTGTATATTATTTAACAATGCCATCATCGCTTTTTTCAACAACAAATGGTGATGCTAACACTGATGGTAGTGTATCGATTGAAGAAGGGGAGATTTTAACAGCCCTTAGGGTTGAAAGTGATGATGAAAGGTTAACGATGCGAAACGATCTTAAAATGATACTAACTGATATAGAAGCTAGCGTTGAAGAGAAGAATAATGCTTATGAGCAGTTGAAGTTACTCGATGTTGTAAAAGGTAAAGAAGAAGAACTTGAAACTATTATTAAGACTAAGTACAAATTAAATTCATTTGTAAAAATAGATAACAGTCAAATAAGAGTAGTTGTAGCAAGTAAGGAACATAATACTGAACTTGCAAATAATATAATGAGAAGTATCCAAGAGAAATTTGATGATAAAATGTATATATCAGTTAAGTTTCAACATTAATGCTAGATAACTAGCATTTTTTTTATACAAGTATTCACTTAATTAGAGTTTCAACATACAATAATATGAATAATATAAACCACCTCTTACTTTGGAAAGTGAGGATCAAGATGAGAAAAGGAATTCTAACGAAAAGAGAAAAGGAAATATTTGAGTTACTAGTTAAAAATAAATCGACTAAAGATATAGCTCTATATTTAAATATAAGCGAAAAGACCATTAGAAATCATATTTCTAATGCTATGCAAAAATTAGGAGTTAAAGGTAGAGCTCAAGCGGTTGTTGAATTAATAAAATTAGGAGAAATTACAATATAGAAGTCACTTCACGTGACTTTTTTTAATTATTTTAAAATATGAACATATCATTTATTAAGGATGGTGTTTATGATCAAAAAATCTGCTTTTAAAAGGATTGCTTTAGCGAGTATTATACTTCTATTATTGGTGCTTTTTTCCCTGTTTCCAAAAGAACAAAATTATGAACTTAATCTAAAACAAGAAGTAGAATATGTGAGTAATAATAAAATGAGTGAAATATATTTATTAGATGCAAATAATTTTATTGGTAGAGCTAATGTAGTTTTAAATGGAAANAAAACAACTGATAAGATAAGAGAAATGTTGGAAATAATGATTGTCGATGGAAAAAAAGAAAGTTTTGTACCCAATGGTTTTAGAGCAATAATACCAAGTGATACTAAAATAATTAGTGTTGAATTAGCAGATGGCGTTGCCAAGATTAATTTATCTAAAAGTTTGTTAGATGTGAACAAAGAGATGGAAGAAAAAGTAATAGAAGCTATTACTTATAGTTTAACTAGTATTGATGAAGTAAAGGGAGTTGTTATATATATTGAAGGCCAAGTATTAACTAAATTGCCCCAAACAAGCAAAAGATTACCAGCCCTTTTAAAAAGAAATTTTGGGGTTAATAAAATCTACGATATTGATTCACTAGTTGATATTCAAGGAGTCACTGTTTATTATATAAATAAACACGACGACAACTATTATTATGTTCCAGTTACCAAATATATAAATGATTCAAGAGACAAAATAAAAATAATAATAGATGAATTGATAAGTGGTCCTTTATATGAGACAAATCTTATGAGTTTTTTAAATACCAACGCTAAACTTCTAAATTATGAAATAGCTGCCGATAGTATTTTGCTTAATTTTAATAGTTATATCTTAGATGATATAAAAAATAAAAAGATATTAGAAGAAGTAATTTACTCAATAGCATTATCAGTAGGTGACAATTATGATGTAAAAGAGGTTATTTTTATGGTAGAAAACGAAGAAATAGAAAAAAGTACATTGAGAAGTATTGAATAAAAAAAAAGTTTGTTGTATAATCAGTATGTCCTTTAAAAGACATACATTTTTGTCCTGGTAGCTCAGTAGGATAGAGCAACGGCCTTCTAAGCCGTCGGTCCGGGGTTCGAATCCCTGTCAGGACGCCATAAGATAATATAATCTACATAATTGTAGATTTTTCTTTTTTTTATAATGTTACATGTTATAATTTATATAGAGGGTAGATCAAATGAAAAACAAAAAATTTTTTATAATTACTTTAGTTCTAACATTTTTAATATGTCTTGTTGCTTTTAGTGTGGATAGAGAGTTGATTAAAACAATCGATTCATGGTTTTATGATATCATCTCTAATCAGATTAACCCTAATTTAACATTGTTTATGCGCTTTGCAACAGAAGTTGGTAGTGTTGGAGTAGTAATAATTTTGTGTTTAAGTTTTTTCTTGTTTTCAAAGGTGAGGAAAAACTATGCTCTTCCTGTTGCAACTACAGTTGCTATAACATTTTTATCAAATCTAGGCCTTAAAACTTTATTTGCAAGAGAAAGACCTAATATATTACAATTAATATCTGAGTCATATTATAGTTTTCCAAGTGGGCATGCAATGATAAATATGGCTTTCTATACAATGGTTTTTATGATAACAAAAAAACATGTAGATAATAAAAAAACAAAATTAACTATATCAATCATCTGCATCATCATTCCTTTGGTAATTGGAATTAGTCGAATTTATCTAGGGGTCCATTNTACATCAGACGTAGTTGCAGGATGGNTTTTAGGATTTGTGATATCTATTATTGTATTTAATTTGTTTGAAGGTTGGAATAAATTAAATAATTTAGCAAAGGGGTATTATAGTGAAAAAAAATAAACGAAANAATATTGAAAAACACCATTTACCAAAAGAACAATTTCCATATAATGCAACTATATATATTAATGGTAAGCGATATACGTCTACTAACGAAGAGGAATTTAGAATACTATCACATATAGTTGCAGGCATTTCGCCTAGGCCTTTGGGATACAAATATTCCTTTTTAACAAGACTGCGTGCTTTAATTACTAATGATTCAAAAATGATAAAACACATAGCAGGCGAAGATCAAATAAATTACGAAAGAGCAAAAGAGTCTGAATTGATTTTGAAGATGAGAAGAAATGGTAGAAAAAATAAGTGAGGTTTACTATGAAGAAAATTATTAATTTTATTAAAGGAACAATAATTGGTATAGCAATGTTAGTGCCCGGTGTAAGTGGTGGAACAATGGCTATTATTTTAGGATTATACGATGAGATGATTCATGCTGTTAGTTCATTTTTTAAGGATATCAAGAAAAATACGACCTTTCTATTTGTTGTAGGAATAGGGGGAATCACTGGAATATTCCTTTTTGGTAGAATAATTGAATATAGTCTTGAACTATTTAGAATGCCCATGATTTATTTGTTTTTAGGACTTATAGTAGGAGGTATTCCTATATTATATAAAAAGGCAACAAATGGATCTAAAACAAAAAATGATTGGTTATATCTAGTAATAGGTTTTTTAATTATTTTAGTAATGTCGTTATATAAAGGTACACTTGTTGATTTAGCTTCTTCAACTGGTATTTTAAAGTTTTTATTTTTAATATTATCTGGAATAATAATTGCTATAGCGTTAATTTTACCAGGGATTAGTACTTCGTTTATGCTCCTTGTCTTAGGACTTTATGATATAACTTTAAAAGCAATAAACAACTTGGAGGTTAACTTTCTAATTCCTATTATATTAGGAGTTGGGATAGGTGTTATAGCTACTACAAAAGTTTTAGAAAATTTCTTAAATAAAAAACCAAGGCCAACATACCTTATGATTTTAGGGTTTGTAATAGGCTCAATTATGGAAGTTTTCCCGGGTGTTCCTGTAGGATTCGACATATTAGTATCAATTGTTACATTTGTCATTGGTATAGCTATTATTCGCTTTTTAAGTAAGGTTATGGTAGATAATTAATATACANTATTAATGAAGGGAGGTGATAAGATGCGTTTTTTTAAGTGTGAAATATGTGGCAACGTTGTAGAACTTGTAAAAAATGGTGGTGGTACTCTAGTTTGTTGTGGTGAGATAATGACAGAGATAGAGGCAAATGTAACAGATGAAGGAAATGAAAAACATTTACCAGTTATTAAAGTTGACAATAATGAAGTACAGGTAGATGTTGGAAGTACTCTGCATCCTATGGAAGAAAAACATTATATAGAGTGGATCGTTCTTTCATATAACAACAAGGTGAAAAAGATTAATCTAAAACCAGGNGATGAACCTAAAGCATTATTTAAAGTTGATGAGGAATTTGAAATGCTAGAGGTATATGAATATTGTAATATTCATGGTTTGTGGAAAAATGTATATATAAAAAAATAAAGGTTATGCAAAGACATAACTTTTTTTTATTTTAAATGATTCACGAAGGGAAAAACAAATATTATATAGAAAGATATAAGTAAGGAGGTGATTAGATGTTTAAAAAGAAGTTTGTTAGACAAGAAAATATTAAAGATTGTGGAGCGGCTTGTCTACTAATGGTAATGAGACACTATGGTGGTAATAGTTCTATGGAAAGACTTAGAGAAATGATGAAGACGGATAGAAATGGAACAACTGCTTTAAATTTTATTATGGCAGCTAAAAATGTGGGGTTTGACGCGAGAGGCTATAAGTACAATTCATGTAATGATCTGTTGCCATATGATGTTGTTCATGTGGTAATAGACAAAATCTATAATCACTTTATGGTTATAGATAAGATAGATAAAAAAAGACAAATAATTATTACAGCTGATCCTGCTTTTGGTTATAGAAAATATACCTTTGACGAATTTAACCAAATATGGACAAATGTTGTTATTACACTTCACCCAATTAGAAAAATTGATAATATAAAGTCCCTTACAAAAATAAAGAAAACAATAAAGCAAATAGTAAAGCCATATCGCAATTTTTTTATCATGGTATTGATTCTTTCTATCTTGTATACCATTTTCAATATTATAAGTACTTTTTATTTTAAAATAGTTGTTGAAGATGCAAATTTACAACTTAATTCAAAACTACCAATATTTATCTTTTTTATCATTGTTTTGATAACGAAAACAATAATTGATTATATAAGAAGTAGGATACTTATATTTATAAACAATAATCTAGATAAGGAAATAATGGTCTCTGCTTTTAAACATCTATTATCACTTCCTATACAATATTTTAACTCAAGACAAACAGGTGATATAGTATCACGTCTTAATGATCTAAGTTATGTAAAAGAGTTAATTAGTATGGGGACAACTATTCTGCTAATGGATTTTGTATTAGTGATAGGTTCTATTTTTATAATGTATATTATAAACGCTCAGTTATTTTTAATAGCTGTAGTTATATTGGTCTTGTATGGTATTGTTGTTATTTTTTATAATCAAACAATCAAATACTATGCTATTAGAAAGCAAGAGGAAGAAGCGACTGTTGCATCTAATTTGATTGAAACAATAAAAGGAATAAACTCAATTAAAAATTTATGTATTGAAAAGGAAACATACGATAAGGTGATGGATAAGTATTGTAAGTATGTAGATAATAATTACAAATTTAATAAAAAATATATATTTATACAGATGATAAAAGATTATATATTAAACGTAGGTTTTTTATTTATAATTTTTTTAGGAAGTGTTTTTATTGCTAATGGAACACTTTCAGTTAGTGAACTTGTTTTATTTGTTTTCTTTTTAAATTTTTTTCTAGATCCTTTAAAAAACATTTTTGATATTGAACCATTACTTAGGGCATCTTTGAGTGCATTAATTAGAATAAGTGAATTTTTCGACATTGAAGAAAATGCAAAAACAAACGAGAAATTGGAAATAAACAATATAAAAATACACGATTTAAGTTATTCATATAATGGTTTAGATAATGTGATTAAAGACATTAATCTACAAATAAACAAAAGTGAAAAAATTATGATTAATGGAGCTTCGGGATGTGGTAAATCAACTATAGCTAAAATATTAATGCGTCATCTTGATATTGAAGGAAAAGGACTATACATTAATCAAGAAGATATATCAAAATATCCAATTAATCTAATTCGTAATAGTATTTGTTATGTTTCACAAGATGAAATATTATTTAAGGATTCCCTTTATAATAATATTAAACTTAATCGTGAATTAATTGAAACTGAAATAGATGATGTAATAAAATTAACTTGTTCAGACGAAATACTTAGAAGACATAATTTAGATATTCATATGTTACTTGAAGAAGACGGATCTAATTTGTCTGGTGGAGAGAGGCAAAGACTTATAATTGCAAGAGCATTACTAAAAGATAGCAATGTATTTATCTTTGATGAAAGTATGAGTGAAATGAGCACAGCTTTAGAACGAAAAATTTTACAAAATATTTTTACAAATTATAACGATAAAACTATTATTGTCATATCACATCGATTAGATAATGCTGATTTATATGATAAAGTTATTATGCTTGATAATCTAAAAAAAGTAAGAGAAGAAAGGGTGGTATTATGATTATACTTAAAAATGAAGAATTAAATAATGTTTATGGCGGTGGCTTTGGTTTGTGGTTAGCAATAGGAAGTTTAATAACATTTCTAATTGGCGTAGTAGATGGTTATGTAAGACCATTAAAATGTAATAAGTAGGTGATAAAATGGAATTGAATAATAATGAACTAATGAATATAAGAGGTGGCTCTATTTCGGGAACTTTGATTAATGCTCTTGCAAGAGGTATTAATACGCTACTTGATTTAGGAAGGTCACTTGGGAATGCTATTAGACGTATTCAAACAAAATCAATATGCAAAATCTAACAAAAAAAGAGTTACAACTCTTTTTTTTACATATTAATCACTAAAAAGTAACCTTTACACTTGAACTCTTTACATGCCGATGTTATAATGTTTTTAGTAAAAGAAGGGAGGGATTAAGAATGACTCGTGTTGTTGTAAACGGTAATATTGAAGGCGCTTTAAAAAAGTTTAAACAAAAAGTCGCTAGAAGTGGTGTCCCTTCTGAATATAAGAAAAGAGAACATTATACAAAACCTGGAATTGAAAGAAAAGAGAAAAAACAAGCTGCTATAAGGAACGCATCTAAACATAATCGCCGCGATAGATAATCATAATAGTAATAGGAGGCAGATTNTGAAAAGACTAAAAGAATTAATTCCTTGTAAACATGAAATTTTAATTTCTTCAATTGAAGAAGATTCACGAGTAAAGAACGACAATTATTTGTTTTGTTGTATCAAAGGCTTAACTGTAGACGGACATGATTATGTTAATCAGGCTATAGATAATGGTGCAGTTGCAGTGTTATCTGAAAAAAAATTAAACGTAAATGTCCCAGTTATTAAAGTTGAAGATACAAATAAGGCGATGATTGAAGTTCTTTCTCGTTTTTATAATGAAGTTGATAAGAAGATGAATTTAATAGGAGTAACGGGAACGGATGGAAAGACAACTGTTACAAGTATCATTTACCAGTTAATAAATCAGATGGATAAAGCGGGTTATATAGGAACAAACGGTATAGAGTGTGATGGTTATACACAAGAGAGTAATCTTACCACTCCTTTTCCAGTTCAGTTATTTAAGGCTTTGGATGGTTTTTACAAACAAGGATGCAAATATGCAACTATTGAGGTGTCATCAGAGAGATTAATTACTAATAGAATTGATGATATACTTTTTGATATAGTAATATTTACTAACTTGACTAAAGATCATATAAATAATCATAAAACATATACTAACTATAGAAAAAGCAAAGGTAAACTTTTTGGTATGGTAAAAGATGGTGGATATTCAATTATTAATAATGATGAGCCATTTGCTGATTATTTTATAAAGGCGAGTAAAGGTAAGGTAATTACTTATGGTGTTGAAAATGCTTCAGACTATACTGCAAGTGATATAGTAGTTTTACCAGATAGATTAAGTTTTACATTAAAAACTGATGAGGGAACTTATTTAGTAGAAAGTCCGTTGTCAGGAAGATTTAATGTTTATAATTTACTAGCAAGTATTATAGCTTGTCATAAATTAGGTTTTGAAATAAGTGAAATAGTAGAAAACATTAAAAAATTAAAATGTATAATGGGAAGAACTAATATAATTGATTTTAATGACTGTTTTAAGGTTGTAATAGATTTTGCACATACAGCAAACAGTTTAAAAAACTTACTTGAATATGTTAGTGTTATATCTAGAGGTAATATAATTACAGTAACTGGATCAGCAGGAGGAAGAGATAAAATAAAACGACCAGATATGGGTAAAGTAGTAACATCTTTATCTGATTATGTTATTTTTACATCTGATGATCCAAGAGATGAAGACCCAAACGATATAATTGATGATATGGTATCGGGTTTAGATATAAATAAAGTTAATTATAGACGAATCATAGACCGTTCTAAAGCAATTGAAGAAGCTTTGAATATTGCAAAAAAAGGTGACGTAGTAGTAATAGCTGGAAGAGGAAATGATACTTTTATGCCTGTTGGATCAAGTTATGTTCGTTGCAATGATTTTGAAGAAGTATATAATAATTTAGAAAAAAGAGGTGTTAAGAATGCTTGATAAAATAAATAAGGACATGATAGACGCTATGAAAAATCACGAAAAAAACAAATTAGATGTTATAAGGATGATTAAAGGTTCTATTCAATTAGAAGAGATTTCAAAAAAAAGAGAACTTACTGATGAAGATATTTTAGATATCATAGCTAAACAAGTAAAGATGAGAAAAGAATCAATTGAAGAATTCAAAAAAGTAGGTAGGACTGATTTAATAGCTCAAAATGAATCGGAATTAGAAATATTATTTGAGTATTTACCAGCTCAATTAAGTGAAGAGGAACTTTCAAAAATTATCGATGATGTTATTACTAAAGTAGATGCAAAAAATATTGCGGATATGGGTAAAATCATGAAAGAATTAATTCCTTCAATTAAAGGAAAAGCTGACATGAATAAAGTAAATGTCATGATAAAAGAAAAATTAAGTGCTAACTAACACTTAATTTTTTTATTTTAATATTTTAACATTGTTTTTCTCTTCAATATTATTTTCTAACTCATCTTTTTTATATGTACAAAAGTAAACAGTACCATTTTCCATTGAAATATCATAATACTCAAACATTTCAGATACACTTACTATATCAAAACCTTGTTCCTTAATCTTTATAATCACATCTTCAATTATTCTTTCGGTTCTGCTTTGAATATCATGAAATAGTATTATGTCGCCTTCTTTTAATCCTTTTAAAACATTATTCATAACTTCTTCATCAGATAGTTCTGCACGCCAATCATTTGAATCCTTTTTCCACCATATTAGTGGACAAGGAAGGTATTCTTGCATTTCTTCATTGTACAGACCACCCATTGGTCTAAAAAGACGAGGTTTTTCACCAATAATATCTTCGATTATGTTCTGTGTTCTTTCATAATTTTCTAAAGCTTCTTCTTCAGTTAGTTTTTTATAGTTGTCATGTCCATATGTATGATTAGCAATTTCGTTACCGGCATCCTTAATTTCTTTGATAACCTCAGGCATCTGTTGTGCTTTAGATCCTAGTACAAAGAAAGTGGCACTGCTATTACTCCTTTTTAAAATATCAACAATCTTTAAAGTCCTATTTTTAGAAGGACCATCATCAAAAGTTAAAGCTACTAACTTTCTAGATATTTCCTCCTCATCAGGTAGGGGAGTTGTAGTTGGTATTGGAGTAGGTGTGGGGGTAGGTGCTGGAGTAGGTGTAGGCGTAGGTGTAGGCGTAGGTGTAGGCGTAGGTGTAGGTGTAGGCGTAGGTGTAGGTGTAGGTGTAGGTGTAGGACTATGAGTTGGTTTTTGTGTTGGTGATGGCATGGGTGTAGGTGTAGGCGTAGGTGGAGGCGTCGGAGTTGGTATAGGCGTAGGTGATGGTGTAGGACTATGAGTTGGTTTTTGTGTTGGTGATGGCATAGGTGTAGAAGTAATTGTTAAAGTTTTAGATGTATCATCATCATAATAATCGTCACTTTTATTTTCTGCGACAACTTTTGATTCCCTTACTATCCCACAAGCAGTAGAATTTATTAGAAAAGTTCCAATCATTAAATTTAATAAAACCAATTTAAAAGGTTTGGTGTAATAGGCTTTCTTCATTTTTAGACTATTATTTTTATCTAATTTCATTTCATCCCTCTTTTACAAGCATATTATAAATGATGAAATTAAATTAATCAACTATAATTTTAACCTCATAAGAACGGTCTTTTTTTAATATGATTATATAGGTGGTTATATGAAAATGATCGATAAAATCAAAAATTACATTTATGACCCAAAAATGTCCGTTCATATATACAAAAACAAAGTCAACATAGTTAACTATATTGAAATAGAACATTTTGATAGTAATAAAGTGATAGTTTCAACTGATGATGGAAACATAACTGTTGAAGGCAAAAATTTAGTGGTTTCAAAATTGTTAGGTAATGAAATATTAATAAGTGGTGACATAAAACAAATAGAACTTAGGTGATACATTGAATCGAAAGTTTGTTAATTATTTTGAAGGCGTTGTTGTTCTTTGTATTGAAGGAAGAAAAATAGAGCGTTTTTTATCTTATTTATATAAATTAAAAATAGATATCATAGATACTAACGTTATAGATAGGAAAAAGGTAATAATAAAAATATATAATAGTGATCTAGAAAAAGTCATGAACATGAAGACGACATATAATATTGAAAAAATAGGTTATGAAGGAAAATTAAAACTCTTGTCAGGAATTAAGAAACATCTTTTTTTAGTAATATCACTTATTATAGGTTATGCCCTGCTTCTATACCTATCAAATGTTATTTTTGAAGTAGAGGTAATACATAGTAATGCTAATATAAGAGATTTGATGATTGCCGAACTAGAAGAACGCGATATTTCAAAGTGGAAATTTAAAAAAAATCATGAGGGGATTGAAAGGATAAAAAAAGAAATATTAGATGAACATAAAGAAAGATTAGAGTGGATTGAAATTGAAAATGTTGGTACTAAGTACATTGTAAAAGTTGTAGAACGTAAGATGAAGAGTGAAGAAAAGAATTATACTTATCAAGATATTGTTTCTTCTAAAAGTGCTATTATTATGAAAATGGAAGTTTTTGAAGGAGAAATAGTTAAACGAAAAAATGATTTTGTTAAAAAAGGTGATGTCATAATAAGCGGCCGTATTATGAAGGGAAATGAAGTGTCTAAAATTGTCAAAGCAAGTGGTCAAATATATGGCGAAGTATGGTATAATATTAAAGTAGAACATCCAATTATTTATCAGAGTAAAACATTAACAGGAAATGAAAAGAAAATATATCAGATTCAATTTCTAAATTTTGGTATATCCTTATTTGATTTTTCGCCATTTAAAGATAAAAAGGTGGAAACTACTAATGTTTTATCTAATCCCCTTATACCTTTTAAAATAGTTAAAGAATTACAAAAGGAAGCTGTCATAGAAGATGAAATATATACTGATAGTGAGGCTTTAATTAAAGCAGAAGAACAAGCAGTTAAAAAAATGAAGGATTCGCTTGATGAGGATGAATATATTATAAGTAAAAGAAAATTAAAGTATTATATTGAAAATAATAAATTGTATTTAGAAATGTTTTTTAAAGTGTGCGAAAAAATAGGGGAAGAAAGAGAAATAACAGAAACAGAGTAGGAGAGATAGTATGTTAAGAGAGCAATTTATAGAAGTACTAGGTAAATCATGGCCAATGCTAATTGTTTTTACAGTTATAATATCATCGATCAGATTTGCTTATTTAAAAGTTAATAGACAAAAATTTGTTTTTTATAAAGAAGCTTCATTGCTTTTATTTATGATTTACATTCTGCTGCTTTTCTATGTTGTAACATACCAAGATCCTGTTAGTACTAGTATTAGTAGTTATAATTTAGTCCCTTTTAAAGAAATCTTGCGATACGATATTGGGTCAGTAAAGTTTTATAAAAACATAGTTGGGAATTTGCTTATTTTTGTCCCCTTTGGATTTTTTGTATCGTGCTATCTTAAGAAGAAAAAATTTGGAGTTATTTTTCTCTTATCTTTAATTTCTTCTTTAACAATAGAATTTACACAACGCCTTATTGGAGGTAGAGTATTTGATATTGATGATATTATTTTAAATGTAACAGGCGGAATGATAGGATATTTTATATATGTAATTTTTGATGAAATCATTGATCATGTCCCAAGAGTATTTAAAAAAGATTGGTTTGTTAATTTGTTAATTATTGCTTTGATAATATTTATATATTTATATGTTTGTAACTTTGAAATCAAATTACCGGAGGTGGCATCATGAATGATATAAGTTTTATAAATCAAACCGATAAAAAGATTGAAGAAATGAAAGTGTTAGAGGAATTAATTAATTTTGCAGTTTCTTATGAAAAACTAGATAATGTTATTTTTAACATAGTTTTTATTGATGATAATCAAATGCATAAGCTTAATAAACAATATCGTGGTGTTGATAAAACAACAGATGTTTTAAGCTTTGCTTTTGAAGATAATGAAGATTTAAAAGAAGAGGTTAGAATGCTTGGAGAAATATATATATCTTTGGACAAAGCATACGAACAAGCTGTTTCATATGGACATTCTAACTTAAGGGAATTGTCATTTTTAATGATTCATGGATTCTTGCATTTGCTTGGATATGATCATATGGAAGATCAAGAAGAAAAGGAAATGTTTGATCGACAGGAGGTAATATTAAATGAATTTGGAATCAAGAGATAAGAGAAAAAAATTAGGAATAAATCGTTTTATCAATAGTTTTAAGTATAGTTTTGATGGACTAGCCTATGCTATAAAAAAAGAACAGAGTATATTAGTAATGGCTGTTTTCCTTCTAATAGTAATAGCGGGTGGAATTTTCTTTAACATTACATTCTTAGAATGGTTTTTTGTTCTTATAGCTATAGGACTGGTATTAGGTACTGAACTTTTAAATACAGCTATCGAAGCTACAATTGATTTAACTTGTCCAAAGTTAGATCCGCTTGCAAAAATAGCAAAAGATACAGCATCAGCATCTGTTTTTGTCTATTCAGTTATAGCTTTTATAATAGGATGCTTAATTTTTTTACCTAAAGTAATAAAATTCATAGAAGGGATAATTTAATATGATAGAAGATTTAAAAAAACTTTTAGATAATGCTTATGCGCCATATTCAAAATATTTAGTAGCATCTATTGTTGTAATGAAGGATGGTACTGTTTTCAAAGGTGTGAATGTTGAAAATGCTTCATTTGGAGGTACTATTTGTGCTGAACGAAATGCCCTCAATTCAGCTATATCAAATGGTTATAAAAAAGGAGGCTTTAAGGAAATACATATTATGAATGCAAGTGATAAAATTGGTTATCCATGCTTTATATGTAGACAGTCTATAAGTGAACTTTGTGATAGTTCCACTAAAATTGTTTTATACACTAAAACAGGTAAGCAAAGGGATGTATTATATAGTGATATTATAACTAGTCCATTCACAGGAGATGATATCAAATGAAATCAGGTTTTGTATCAATTATAGGGCGTCCTAATGTAGGAAAGTCTACTTTATTAAATAATATTTTAGGTAAAAAGGTAGCTATCACATCCAATAAACCTCAAACCACAAGAAATAATATCCAAGGGNTATATAATGATTCAGATTATCAAATAATATTTGTCGATACACCAGGAATACACAAACCAAAAAATAAAATGGGNAAATATTTAAATAAGCAAGCGTATTTTTCTGTTTCTGATGTTGATGTTATCCTCTTTTTAGTAGATGTTACTAAATCGCTAGGTACAGGTGATAAATTTGTTATTAACACCTTAAAAGAAACTAACAAGCCTGTTATTTTAATATTAAACAAAATAGATAAAATACCTAAGGATAAAATATTACCAAAGATAGAGCAATACATGACTCTATATGATTTTTCTGAAATAATACCTGTATCAGCACTAAAGCATGATAATTTAGATCGTTTAATAGATGTCATCAAAAGTTATATGAAAGATACAGTAAAATATTACGAAGATGGAGAAATCACTAATGTATCTAAAGAATTTATGATAACTGAATTTGTTCGAGAAAAAATATTTAANCTTACCGATGAAGAAGTTCCTCATTCTATAACTTGTGTTATTGAAAGTATGGAAGAGAAAAAAGAATCGGCTGTGATATATGTTAATATAATCGTTGATCGTGATAATTTAAAAAAGATTATTATAGGAAATAATGGAAAGATGATAAAACAAATAGGAATAGAAGCAAGAGCTGATATAGAAAGACTTCTTGGTAAAAAGGTATATCTTAACTTGTTTGTCAAAACTATTAAAAAGTGGCGCGACAAAGAAGATTATTTAAGTGAACTTGGATTTAAAACTGAATAGAAANAAATTTTTTTACCCATTATATGAATGAAAGGTGGGTAAAAAATGAATAAAGAAGATGTTTGGCAATTATTTAAAATGACTGGAAAAATAGAATACTACATAAAGTATAAGAAAATGCGTGAAGAAGGTATTAAATGAGAATAGAGAAGATAGAAGGAATTGTTGTTAATGAAAAAGATTATGGTGAAACAAGTAAGCTAATTCACATTTTAACTAAAGACCATGGTCTTATTTCAGTGATGGCTAAAGGGGCTAAAAAACTTAAAAGCCCTCTTAGAATAGTTTCTTCTAAACTTATCTATTGTAATTTTTATATGTATTATAAAGAAAATAAGATATCCACATTAATAGAGGCAGATATTATAGATGATTATCAAATGATAAGGACTGATTTACTTAAAATAGGGTATGCTTCTTTTATTTGTGAATTAGTTGGACAAGTAGTAAAACAAACAAATGATTATGAAAGTATCTTTGACTTACTCATATCATCTTTAACTAAAATAAATGAAGATTTTGACCCTATGGTAATAACTAATATTTTAGAATTGAAACTATTACCTTATTTAGGAGTTAATCCTATTTTAGATGAATGTGCTGTATGCGGGGATGTTTCTTCAATTATTACTGTGTGTCCTGATAAGTTTGGTTTTTTATGTAAAAAATGTAGAACAAATGAATATATTGTTGATAGTAAAACAATCAAAATATTAAGAATGTTATATTATGTTGATATAGGGAAAATATCTAAGTTGGAAATTGGTGATAAAGTTAAAAATGAAATCAATTTCTTTATTGATGAGTTTTACGATAGACATACAGGCTTATTTTTAAAAAGTAAAAAGTTTCTTAAGACCATAGAAACTATGTAATTATCAAATTGACATGAAAATAATAATATAGTAAACTATGGATATGAAGCGATGATGAGGTTGGAATCTCGTAGCTATATAATTAAAGTGATTCTACAACAGAATAAATAGGGTGGAACCGCGGAGTAATTCGTCCCTATAATATTATTGTTTGTAGATTTTTTATATATAAAGGGATTTTTATTCAAAAGAAATAAATAATTTAAGNGATAATATAAATATATATTTAAAAAGCATAGATATATTAAAAGAATTGTAGGAGGACAAAATGAATAAAATTACAATGGAAAAAATGGTTAATTTATGTAAACAATATGGTTTTATATTTCAAGGGAGTGAAATATATGGNGGTTTAGCAAATACTTGGGATTATGGTCCACTAGGTGCTTTGCTAAAAAACAATTTAAAAGATGCATGGCGNAAAAGGTTTATTCAAGAGAGAAAAAATAGTTATGAAATAGATGCTGATATCTTAATGCATCCAAGGGTTTGGGAAGCATCAGGTCATATTGATGGTTTTTCTGATCCTCTAGTAGACTGTAAAGAATGTAAGACACGTCATAGGGCTGATAATCTAATTGAAAATAGTGGAAGTGAAATTCACCCTGATACGATGAATCATGAACAAATGACAAATTATATAAGAGATAATAAAGTGAAGTGCCCTAAATGTGGTAAATCAAATTTTACTGATATAAGAGAGTTTAATCTTATGTTTCAAACATATAGAGGTGTAACAAGTGACTCTAAAAGTATTATTTATTTAAGACCTGAAAATGCTCAAGGAGAGTATGTCAATTTCTTAAATGTGTTAAGAAGTATGCGTACTAAATTACCGTTTAGTATAGGACAAATAGGTAAAGCGTTTAGAAATGAGATTACACCAGGNAACTTTATTTTCAGAACAATTGAGTTTGAACAAATGGAATTTCAAACATTCTGTAAGGAAGGTTCTGATGTAGAGTTATATGAGTATTTTAAAGAATACGCAAAAAAATTCTATATGGATTTGGGAATTAAAGAAGATAATTTAAGATTTCACGATCACGAAAAATTAGCTTTTTATGCTAAAGCAGCATGTGATATTGAATATAAATTTCCATTTGGATGGGGAGAGGTTAACGGTACTCATAATCGTACTGATTATGATTTAAAAAGACACCAAGAATATAGTGGTGAAAAGCAAGAATATCTAGATCCAGAAACTAATGAAAAAATTATTCCATATATAGTAGAATCTACATATGGAGTAGGTAGAAGTGTTTTAGCTTTCTTGTTTGAAGCTTATGAGGAAGAAACTCTTCCAAATGGCGATACAAGAGAAGTGTTGCACCTCCATCCTTTTTTAGCACCTTACAAAGTATCGATCCAACCATTGATTAAAAAACTTCATAGTGAAGCTGCAACAGAATTATATAATATGGTATCAAAACACTTTATGACCAGCTATGATGAGGCAGGTAATATTGGTAAGAGATATAGAAGACAAGATGTAATTGGAACACCGTTTTGTATAACTGTTGATGATGAGACAATAAATAATGGAACTGTTACTATAAGGGATAGGGATTCAATGGAACAAGAGGTAATTAAAATAGATGAAATAGTAAATTACGTAAATAGTAGAGTTCAATTTTAATTTGAAAAAGATAAGATAAAAACTTGTCTTTTTTTATTTTTTAACAAAATGATAAAAAGTAGTTGACAATTTAAGGTCTTATTAAATTTAAAAATAAAGAGGATATTAAAATATTAGATAGATATTGTAATGACTTTGAAGGTAGAAATATCACATATGAAAAAATTAGTAGCGACGAAGTTATGATGTTTGTAAACGATGCTATGGAATTTTTATATACTTATACATGGGGAGAGAACTCTTATAGCCATGAGGTAAAAGAACAATTTGGTTATTTTACCCCTCTTGAATATACTAGTTTTATAAACAACTTATTTGGTAGTAATGCTAGAATTGTAGAATTTCTTCATTTCCTTCAAGATGGATATGAAGACCATCTGTTAGAGAAGATTTATTTTTATGATGAATCATATAATAAAGTACCACTACCTGATAGCACTTGCATAATCGTTATTGAAAAAAACTAAACATAATTTAGATTTATTTTATAAGATTTAACCCAACAAATTTTCAAAATTGGTTAAAACTATTTTGTTTTTAGTAAACTTATGATAAAATAACAATAGTGTAACTAATTAATTATAAATGGAGGGTATAATATGAAGGCAAATTTTAAAAAATTGTTCTCCTTTAATGACAGAGATAGTAATTCACCTTCAGAGGATGAATATTACAATATTTCAAACGAAGAAGCTGGAGTTGAAGGTGGCGAGGGTAGCAAGTTAATATTGGTAGAACCACGTGCTTATTCAGAGTCACAACAAATAGCAGATCATTTAAAAAATAGACATACAGTAGTAGTTAATATGAAAAGAGTTACTAAAGATCAGGCTAAAAGAATTGTTGATTTTTTAAGTGGGACAGTGTATGCTATTGGTGGGGATTTACAAAAAATCGGTGGCGAAATATTTTTATGTACACCAAAGAATATGAATGTTCAAGGAAAAATTACAGGGGATGACGAAAAAGGTAAAACAAATAACGATATTGGAATAGATTTTTAAACATAAGCATTGAGGTGATACAATGGAAAAATTTAACAGAACACTTCATGGCTACAGTCCAAAGGAGGTCAACGCTTTCTTAGACGAGGTTATTGTTCAAGTTGATAAAATGGTCAAAGAATTAAAAATGAAAGATGAAGAAGTTTTTAATTTAAAGCAGGAAAATAAAATCCTTATTGATCAAATCAATCGCTATAAAACGATGGAGGCAACTATGAATAAAACAATCGTTGCAGCTCAAGATAGTGGTGAACAAATTAGAAGACTTGCTAAACAAGAAGGCGATATGATCATAGAAGAAGCAAGAAAAAATGCTAATCACATTGTAAGTGATGCTTTGATTAGATCTGAAAAACTTGAATATGAAGCATCAAGACTTCGTAAAAATATATCAGTATTTAAAAGAAGATTACGTAGTATAATAGAATCTCAATTAGAAGTAGTAGATGAAATTGAGGTCTTAGATTTAGATTAAAACAAATGATGAAGACGGTATTATATATACTTTAGAAGCGAGTGGGGTTAGGTGCAAGCCCATTAAAGCATATAATATAGATCACTTCTGATGTTATATCCTGATATTAGGGATATACGCTTACCGGCGTTAAAGAACTAAGTGCATAGATATCTATGAACTAAGGTGGTACCGCGATCATTCGTCCTTATATTATATATAGGGACTTTTTTTATATAAACAACAAACATAAAGGAAGGAAGTTAGTTATGACAAAATTTAAGGAATTATCGAAGGGAAAAACAAGTGTTGTTGAAAGCAATATTGCAATCAAATGGGATGAGATGGATATTTTAAATAGGACAATCGAAAATAGAGATGGGTGTAAAAACTTTGTTTTTTTTGATGGACCAGCAACTGCTAATGGTATGCCAGGTCTTCACCATATGCTTGCAAAGCTCCTTAAAGATTCTTTTTGTAAATATAAGACTATGAAAGGATTCCGTGTTATTAGAAAAGCAGGGTGGGATACTCATGGACTCCCTGTTGAACTTGAAGTTGAAAAAGAACTAGGTTTTACATCTAAAAATGATATCGAAAAATATGGAATTGATGAATTTAATAAAAAATGTAAGGAGTCTGTTTTTAGAAACGAAGAAGCATTTAGAAATTATACAAAACAAATGGGTCAATTTATTGATTTAGATAATGCTTATGTAACATATGATAATAATTATATTGAAACAGAGTGGTGGATCTTAAATGAAATGTTTAAGAAGGGTTTAATATATGAAGGACATAAAATATTACCTTACTGTACAAGATGTGGTACTGGACTTGCATCACACGAAGTTGCCCAAGGATATCAAGAAATTTCAACAGATACAGTAATTGTACCTATGAAAAAGAAAGATGAAGATGTTTACTTTTTAGTATGGACAACAACACCATGGACTTTACTTGCTAATGTGGCATTATGTGTTAATCCAAAGGAAAAATATATTAAAGTAGAAAGTAAAGGTTATAAATTTATTTTAGCAGCATCTTTAGCTAATAAGGTTTTAGGCGATGAATTTACTGTTTTAGAAGAGTATGTTGGTAAGGATTTAGAATATATTGAATATGAACAATTACTTCCTTTTATAGGTGTAGATAAGAAAGGATTTTATGTTACATGTGCTGATTATGTAACAATGGAAGATGGTACTGGTATCGTTCATATAGCACCTGCTTTTGGAGCTGATGACTATGAAGTTGGTAGAAAATATGGATTACCAGTATTAAACCCCGTTTTAGAAGATGGTAAATATGCAACTGGTCCTTGGGCTGGTATGTATGTTATGGATGCTAATATAGAAATTATTAAATACTTAAAAGAAAATGATAAATTATTTAGAAAAGAAAAACTAGCTCATAATTATCCTCATTGCTGGAGATGTAAAACACCACTTTTATACTATGCTAAGCCAAGTTGGTATATAGAAGTAACTAAGTATAAGGATATTATGATAAGTGAAAACAACAAAGTTAATTGGTATCCAGATTATATTGGTGAAAAAAGATTTGGTAATTGGCTTGAAAATTTAAATGATTGGGCAATATCACGTAATAGATACTGGGGAACACCTCTTAATATATGGAAATGCGATTGTGGTCATTTAGAAAGTGTTGGATCACGTTCTGAACTTGTATCTAAGGCAGTTGAAGAAATAGATGAATCTATTGAACTTCATAGGCCATATGTCGATGATATTCATTTTAAATGCCCTAAATGCTCTAAACTAATGAATAGGGTACCAGAAGTAATAGATGTATGGTTTGATTCAGGCTCTATGCCTTTTGCTCAATATCATTATCCATTTGAAAACAAAGAATTATTTGAAGAACAATTCCCAGCTGATTTCATATCAGAAGGAATAGATCAAACAAGAGGTTGGTTCTATGTTTTACTTGCTATATCAACTTTTGTAACAGGTAAAGCACCATATAAGAATGTATTAGTAAATGATATGTTATTAGATAAANATGGTCAAAAGATGAGTAAAAGTAAAGGAAATAGCCTTGATCCATTTAAATTAATTGAGGAGTATGGTGCTGATACACTAAGGTGGTACTTACCATATGTATCTCCAGTATGGACACCTACTAAATTTGATGTAGAAGGTTTAAAAGAAATAAATTCAAAATTCTTCAATACATTAAAAAACACATATAATTTCTTTACTTTATATGCTAATACCGATGAGGTAGACCCAAGAACATTTGATGTATCTTATGATATGCGTGAAGAGATAGATAAGTGGTTATTATCTAAATACAATAAATTAATCAAAGAGGTAACANNTGGATACGATGAATATGATTTAACGAAAATTGTAAGGATTATAACTGATTTTGTAAATGAAGATTTATCTAATTGGTATATAAGAAGAAACCGAAGAAGATTTTGGGGTAGTGAACTAGATAATAGTAAAAAAGCTGTTTATAAAACAACTTATGAAGTATTAGAAGGTTTATCAAGATTAATAGCACCTATTGTACCTTTCATATCAGAAGAAATATATCAAAATCTAACCGAAGGAGAATCTGTTCACTTATCAGATTTCCCAACATATGATGAAAATCACATAGATAATGAAATCGAGATTAAAATGGATTTGATAAGAGACTTAATAAGTCTTGGTAGAGCAGGTAGGGAAGAATCAAAAATCAAAGTTAGACAACCAATAAGTGAAGTTATAATTGACGGAAAACATGAATCAATAATAGGGGATTTAACAGAACTTATTAAAGAAGAGTTAAATGTTAAAAAAGTAACATTCACACCAGATTTAAGTTTATATATGAATTATATTGTTGTTCCAAATTACAAAGTGGCAGGACCAACTTTCGGGTCTAATATAAAATCTTTTGCGAACGCTTTAAATGATATTACCAGTGAACAAATAACTCATATTAATAATCAAAAGAGTATTAGAATAACTTTCAATGATGAAGAATATGAAATTACACCAGATATGGTAGAAATTAGAATAACTTCAAAAGAAGGTTTCAATGCTAATATGCAAAATAATCATTTTGTGATTCTAAATACCTCTTTAGATCAAGAATTACTTGATGAGGGAATTGCAAGAGAATTAGTATCTAAAGTTCAACAAATGAGAAAAAATAGTGACTTTGATGTCGCTGATAGAATAAATATCTACTACAAAGGTAATGATGATTTTAAAAGAGTAATTGAAAAACACAATGAATTTATTAAACAAGAAACTTTAGCTCTAAACATTGAATATAACGAAGATGCTAGTGAAGAAGTTAATTTAAATGGTCTTGATGTAGCTTTAAGTGTATCAAAGATTTAAAACACAATAAAAAATGCCAGATAATATCTAGCATTTTTTTATTTNTCATCAAGTACTTCTGTTTCTAAAACCTCATTTATAACTTCTTCTTTTTCTTCAAATATATCAACCCCTGATGTTCTTTCTGCATCACCATTAGTATGAAGGGCTCCAGCTTCTTTACTAAGATCACTTTGTTCCAAGGCCTTATTTAAATTGTAGCGATATTCTTTTGTTTTGCCATCTATATCGTCATCTAGTTCAATTAATTTTAAAACTTCTTCAAATGTAGTATAACCATTTACAACTTTCTCAAGACCATCTTGTAAAAGAGTAGTAACATCAGATTTGTAAACCATCTCTCTTAAATCTTCCTTAGAAACATTTTCTGCTAAAGCATCTCTTATGGTTTGGTTAATAAGTAAAACCTCATGAATAGCGATACGACCTCTATAACCATTATTACATTCATCGCATCCTTCTGCAGAATAAACTTCATTTATATCATGATCCAATACTTTTTTTATAAGATCTTTTTCATATTGATTAACAGTTCTTTTGCGTCGGCATTTATCACAAAGTCTTCTAGCAAGTTTTTGTGAAACAATTCCTTCTAAAGCACTAGCTAGTAAATATCTTTCAACATCCATATCTAATAAACGTTCGATAGTATTTAAGGAGTTGTTGGTGTGAATCGTAGATAACACTAAGTGCCCTGTAATAGAAGCTCTAACTGCAATACGAGCTGTTTCGTTATCTCTAATTTCACCTANCATAATAATGTTTGGATCTTGTCTTAAAACAGAACGAAGAACATTCGCAAATGATANACCAATATCACTATTGACTTGAACTTGATTAATTCCTTCTATATCCATTTCAACTGGATCTTCAACTGTAATAATATTAGTTGTCTCTCTATTTAACTTTTGCAAAAGAGAATACACAGTTGTTGATTTACCAGAACCAGTTGCTCCAGTAACAAGAATGATCCCACTTGGTTTAGCTAACATCTCTAATATCTTACGATAGTTATGATCGCTAAAACCTAAATTTTCAAGTCCTTTTAAACTCATCGAATAATCTAAGATACGAATAACTAATTTTTCCCCATCACTACAAGGAAGGGAAGAAACACGAAGGTCAAGGGTTATATCTTTTAATTTGGTTTGAATAGATCCATCTTGTGGAAGTCTAACTTCGGTAATATTCATACCAGATATAATCTTTATACGTGTAATTAAATTTTTCTTTAATGTATTTGGAATAGTAGTATAGTCGATTAATTCACCATCAACTCTAATTCTAACTTTCATAAACTCATTCATTGGGTCGAAGTGAATATCACTAGCGCCTCTTCTAACTGCGTCGAGTATTATTTCGTTAACTATTTCCACAATAGGCAATTTTTCGTAATCAAAAGTCCTAACCAAAATGTTCACCTCTTTTTATTCTTCAAATACTGTCTAGTATTTATTCTATTTTTATTATATAATATTTATGGATTAATATCAACAATAAGAGGTGGTTAAAATGTTAAAGATTAACAATAAAGGTTTTTTTCTTGCTGAGACAATTGTCGTAGTTGGAATAGTTGCAGCTATCTTAGTTCTNTTTTATTCTCAAATATCAGTCTTTTATCGTAATTATGAACGAAATTCTAAATATGACACGGTAGAAGCTATACACGCTGCAAGAAATGTTAAAGCTTTTATAGAAGAAAATCATAGTTTAAACCAAGTTACCAGTTCACTTTCACCATCTTCACCTATAGTTGATATTACTACTTATGAATTTAATAACAAAGATTATTATAATAGTTTGATAAGTCTTTTAAATGTGAGAAAGGTTTATTTATCTCTTTATAATATTAACGAAGTAATAACTAATTATGCATCATATAATATTGATGCATCTTTCCTAGATTTCCTCCGTACACAAAAAGTAAAAGATAGTAAATCAAACATTTATCGTGTTATTGTTATTTTAAATAATGGCGAATACGCAAGGGCGTATTACGAACTTTAAAAGGAGGTTAGTGTATGAATAATAAGGGGATGACAACAATTGAATTAATGGTTAGTTTTGTAATTATTTCAATTGTTGCTATAGGTATGTTTAAGTCAGTTATAGATTTGATGGACAAAGTAGAGTTTTATCAGCATAACATGAAAATTACTGTTTTAAAGGGAAGTATTACTAATTCTTTGCAAGGTGATTTAGTAAATAGAAAATTATATAAATATGATACTTGTGGATCTAATTGTTATGATATTACTTTTCAAGATTTAACCACAAAAAGATTTATGGTTGATAGTGAAAAAAATCTTATTCAATATGGTGGTATATCAGATAAGATACCAGAAGATTTTATAATATCAGGCGCCATTTTAGTAGATATTACTAATAAGGCAGTATCAGGTGATGTAAATGACTCTATCTTTCGTATATTCATACCTATTGAAAATAAAGCCTTAGGAATTACAACTAACATAAATGTTGTTCATCAATACGATAGTAAAGATATGGGNAATTTACCACCACTTTAATAATTACATAAACCAATAATCAAAAGATAAATATAACAATAAACCAGATATAGAAGCATGCAAAATTCTTGCAATAAAGAATGGTAAGTATTTTATTTTAGTGTCACTTATTAGTCCAATTGTTTGCATATGAACACTAAGTCCCCCAAAGGAGATGAACATCACTGATAAAACAGCCTTGTTTTTAAGAGGAATTGAAAGTAAACTTACATACTTAAGACCTTGAGTCATTTCTAATATTCCATTTAAAATACTTTGATTATAAAGAGTTAATGAGAGGTTTTGATTGATAATAGTTGTAATGATTAAAAACATTGTTACAACCCCTAAAACTAAAAGAAGAGTATTAATTGAATTCATTAGAGCATTACTTATCATCAAACCAAAACTTTTCCCTGCCTCTAACCTTTTAGAATGCATTAAGTTAAACGAATACTTTAAAGATACACGTGATGTGTCTTTTTTACTCACATAATAATTTCTAAATAATAAACCTATAATAATGTTAGGTATATAATGACATATCATAATAAGAAGTCCAACATCTTGATTATTTAAAAACATAATTGATACAGTTGCAATAATGAAAAGCGGATTAGAAAAATGAGTGAAGGTTAGTAGTTTAGATGCCTCGTGTTCATTAATCAAACCCTTATCATATAATTCCCTTGTATATTTAGCGCTGCTTGGAAAACCACTTAATAAACTCATAGCAAGCACAAAAGAAGCCTCGCCCTTTATTCTAAATAAATGATACATAAAAGGTCTTAGAAGTTCTCCTAAAAAGGAAGCAAAACCACAGTTTATAAGTAAATGAGAAACAACAAAAAAAGGAAACAGGGAAGGAAAAATATTTTCTTGCCATAATTTCAAAGAAAAACTAACAGCTTCTATTATATATCTAGATTTAAGTAAAACCTCAATTGCCATAAGTAAAATGATTAACACAATTAAGGCAGACATTATTTTCTTTTTCATATTTGCTCCTTTATTTGTTATAATTATAATAGGGATGGGGATGCACATATGAAAAAATGTTTCGAAAGAATAAAAATAACTATAAAAGAAAATTATAAATTCCTTATTTTTCTTGTTGCTTTTTATTTTACTTTAACAATCCCGTTACCATATTATATTCATGCTCCTGGTGGTTTAATCGACATATCTTCTAAAGTTAAAATAGAAAANGAAGTTGATATAAACGGGAGTCTTAATCTAAGTTATGTAACTGAAATGAGAGGNAATGTTTTAACATATTTATTATCTTATGTTGTTCCAGGTTGGGATTTAACATCAAAAGATAATTATGCTCTTGAAAATGAAACATATGAGGATGTTTTGTACCGAAATAAACTGATGCTTGAGGAAGCTAATGCTAATGCAACCATTGTAGCTTACACAAAAGCAAATAAAGAAATTAAAATAAAAAAACAAAATTATTATGTTATTTATGTAGATGAAAAAGCAGATACAACCTTAAAAGTAGGAGATGAAATAATTAATATTGAAGGTTCTAATATATCATCTATGAAAGATTATATTAATATTGTATCTAAAGCTAATGTAGGAGATAATTTAAATATAAAAGTAATAGATAGAGATGGAATAGAAAAAGTTAGAAGTGCTAAAGTGTTTTTACGTGATGATGTAAAAGTAACAGGCATAATAGCAATATCAAAATATGACTTAGAGACAAAACCTAACATAGAATTTGATTTTAAGGAAAGTGAATCTGGCCCAAGTGGTGGCTTAATGATGACTCTTGCAATATATAATAAACTAACAGATGAAGACTTAACTAAAGGTCTTAAGATTGTTGGAACAGGAACTATCGATGTAGATGGTAATGTAGGTGAGATAAGTGGTATTGAATATAAAATAAAAGGAGCAGTAAAAGAAGGGGCAGACCTCTTTATAGCTCCCTCAGGCAAGAATTATGATGAGGCGCTTGCAATTATCAAGGAAAATCATTATAATATAGACATAATAGGTGTATCAACATTCGATGATGCATTAAATTACCTAAAGAGCATGTAAATTTATCACTATTTTTATAAAGTAAGTAGGGTTGATAATATGATAGAAGTTATGTTAACTGAAGCAGATTTAGAGCGACTTAAAAAATGTAGAAAAATTGGTCAAGGAAAAGAAGGACAAATCTATAAAGTAAGTAGAGAGTTAATATATAAAATGTACTATAAACTAAGTCCTAGTGAGCGGGAAGTCAAAGTACAAGTCCCTTTAAAGGAATTTGAAATTGATGAAGATGGCGTAAAAAGAATCAAAGATAATTCTAATAAAAGAATAATAGTTGAAAAAAAAGTTGTATTAAAGCCATATTATAAAGATAAGGATGGAACACGGAAAATATATTCAATTGATCAAATAGAAGAAGCAGTAAAAAGACAGCCTAAAGTAAAAGAAACATCACTCCCTCTAGGGCCTATTTATATAAATAATAGATTAGGTGGAGTGGTATATAAATATCATAAAGGTTATTATGATCTGCATATTATTAAAATGCTTCCCCTAAACTCAAGAATCAAAATATTGGAAGTTGTTTTAGAAAAATTAAAGGAACTTTGTGATAATAATATATATCCAATAGATTATGCTTGCCAATCCAAAGGAAAAAATGCTCATAGTAATATTTTGATAAATATAAAAGGAGATGTTCAGTTCATTGACTTAGAAGGAAGATCTACTACGTATACAAATGAATTTAGTGAGTATTATAATTCTGCAGCTTACTCAGAGTTTTTCCTATTATTTTTAAATATAATGTATGATGAAGAAGAACTAGATGAACTAGAAGAAGAGGACTTTTTATATTTAGAAGAAAGACTAAAAAGAAAGGGGTTTAATGAGGAATATTTTATATATTTAAGAAATACGAATAATCTTAATTATGAAATTTCAAAAGGATTAATTGATAATTATTATTTACAAAAAAAAGAACATAAAAGTAAAGGGAGGTTTTAGAATGTTTAATTTATTACCAGTAAAAGTAATTTCAGGAACAAGCGCCGAAAATTTATTAAGTGATAATACTATGTATATAATCGAAAATGGAAAGCCTTTGAGATTGAAAAATGGTTTTTATAATGGTCATTTAAAAGATGTTTATTATAATTTAAATATAAATAATCAAGGTGACCTACTAATTATGAAATTATATAGTGGAGAAATTATTACTTTAGGCGATATAAACAAAAAAGATAATGATGATAATGTTAAAATATATGTACCAAGAAAAAAATAATAAAAAGGAGAATTGATATGTTTAATTTATTACCAGTTAATGTAATTTCAGGGGTTAGAATAGAACATCTACTTAGTGATAATACTATGTATGTAATTGAAGATGGGATGTTAGTTAGAATAGAGAATGCAATAAAACCAAATATGGATAACGCTTATTATAATTTAAATACTTATCATCCAGGTGATGCAGAACTTATTGAATTATTTAAGAACCAGATAATTAAAACAGAAAGACTAATTACTAACAATCCAGAAGATAATCTTCTAAAACCTGAATCAATGAGAAGATAAAAAGTGGTTTCATTATATGAAATCACTTTTTTTATGGTATAATTTTTTTAGGTGGTAACATGAGACGAAGTGAAATTGATAGAAATAAACTAACGCCAATGATGGCTCAATATATGCAAATAAAAGATAATTATGAAGACATTATTTTAATGTTTCGTTTAGGTGACTTTTATGAAATGTTTTTTGAAGATGCAGAATTAGTATCACATGAATTAGAAATAGTCCTAACAGGTAAAAATGCAGGCTTAGAAGAGAGGATTCCTATGTGTGGTGTTCCTCATCATGCTGTTAATACTTATATCGATAAATTAATAGAAAAAGGATATAAGGTTGCAATATGTGAGCAAGTAGAGGATCCTAAAGAAGCTAAAGGAGTAGTTAAAAGGGAAGTACAGCAAGTAATATCTAAAGGTACCGTTATGAATGGTGAACTCTTAGATGAGAGGAGTAATAACTATATTGGTAATGTAATGGACTTTGATCATTGCTATACAATAAGTTATGCCGATATTACAACAGGTGAGTTTAGCTCCCTAATGATAGAGCATGACATAGATCTTTTAATAACTGAAATTGTTTCCCTTGGTATCAAAGAAATAGTACTATATAAGAATGTTTCAAAAAGTATTATCGATATACTTAGAACAAAATTTAAAATAGTTGTTTCTGTATATGATGAAATATTAGATTTAAAAGAATACAAACATCTATATGAAGAGATAACTGATATTAGATATATAGAAACAATTAAACATTTGCTAACTTATCTAAATGACACTCAAAAAAGAAGCTTAGAACATTTACAAAAAGTATCTATTAAAGATAATAAAGATACTTTAAAAATGGATATATATACAAAACGTAATTTAGAATTAACAGAAAACATAAGACTTCAAAATAGAAGTTATTCTTTATTATGGTTACTTGATAAAACTAAAACAGCAATGGGTAGTAGAATGTTAAAAAGATGGATTGAAAATCCATTAACTAATAAAAGTGAAATAGAGAATCGTTATAATGTAGTAGAGACCTTGTTAGAAGAGTTTATTTTAAAAGAAGAATTACAAGCTCTATTATATGAAGTATANGACCTTGAACGNTTATCTGGTCGTATCGCTTATGGAAATGCTAATGCTAAAGATTTATTACAATTAAAAAAATCTTTAAAAGTATTACCAGATGTTAAGAAGATTTTAGAACAAATAAGTTTTTATAAGAAATTAGATACTCTTGAAAATATACATGAGTTATTAGAAAGTAGTATATATGATAATCCGCCTCTTAGTTTAAAAGAAGGAAATCTTATCAAAGAGGGGTATAATAGTGAACTAGATGAATTAAAAGAGCATAGACGTGGTGGTACTGATTTTATTTTAAAATTAGAAGCAGAAGAACGTAATAAAACAGGTATTAAGAATTTAAAAGTAGGATTTAATAAAGTCTTTGGTTATTATATTGAAATATCTAAAGGAAATATTGGATTAATACCAGAAGATGCTGGGTATGAACGTAAGCAAACACTAGCTAACTGTGAACGTTATATAACACCTTTATTAAAAGAAAAAGAATCTCTTATTTTAGGTGCTGANGAAAAAATNATCGAACTTGAATACAATATNTTTATTAGTATTCGTGATACAGTTAAAAAGTATATTAATGATATTCAAAATATTGCTAAGACAATAGCTGAAATAGACGTATTAACATCTTTTGCAGTATGTACTGAAAAAAATAATTATGTAAGACCAACTATAGTTGATGATAAAAACGTTAATATAGAAGAATCAAGGCACCCTGTTGTAGAACATGTAATGAGTGAAGAGTTTGTCTCTAATGACATAATAATGGATGCTAACACCGACATTTTACTTATTACAGGACCTAATATGGCTGGTAAGTCAACTTATATGAGGCAATTTGCAATGATTGTTATAATGGCTCAAATAGGCTCTTTCGTACCATGTAAAAAAGCAAGCCTACCAATATTTGATAAGATTTTTACT
>JGI24709J26583_10000485_pt1:2500-33646 | contig 33646 bp, 32 predicted proteins | sample BioPla2DNA1_FD_26583 | JGI IMG/M metagenome (IMG submission 26583) | reverse complement strand
ATTAAGTGTCCAGAATGTGAAGAAAGGTGGGATCTTAGTGGACCATTATGGATTGGTAAAATTCAAGATTCTGATTTTATTTTGAGCATGTTAAACACTGCACCTAAGTTAAATCTGAACACCAAAAATAATGTCTTAAAACTCCTAAAAAAGTGTCATGAGGAGGCGAATGCCCCCCCTACATTTTATGACTTACATGTTATTTGTAAAAAGTTGAAAACAAGTGCCCCTCCCCTTGATTCAACTATGAATTTGATTGAAGAAGAAGGATACCAAGTTTACAAAACCCACTTTAATCCTAACGGTGTTAAGACTGATGCACCATTGCCTTTAATTGAAAAAATAATTTTAAATATTAATAGAAATTCCCAAAGAAGGATTTTGAACAACTAAAAAATTTTTCATAAATAAATTGATTTTGTAAATTATACTCTTGATTCAGCCTATCGATAATCAAGCATGTGATTAGTGTAATAGTACTGTAATTCAGGAGCGTGGAGCAGTTCATAATTCCGGTAGGGTAAGCTGATATAGGGGACAATCATACCCTTAATGATGTAATAATATGCGGCAAATCTACCGTACTCTTGCCAAGTTATATAAAAATAAAGAGGGAACCCGCAACCTTGGATAAATATAGGATTTCCTGAACGGGCAGTTCCGTGCCATACCATGGGTATCGGTCCTTGTTGCCCATTTCGAGCAGCTAAATCCAATATATATTGACGTGCCTCGCTCCAACTATTAAATTCCATGTTATCTGCCTTAAATTTATACCTACCCTCCTGTGGTCCGTATAGTGCTAGATTTATTGAATCATCATAGTTTGTGGGATCAGCAGCACCAGTCCCATTGGTGTCAATTAATGCCATTTCGATTATCATTACATCACCCTCCATGTAACTATGATAACCAGAATCTCCTGCAAAATGAACAACCAAAGCACATTTAGAACCTCTTTCCTTAGCATATTCTGCTAAAAGTTGAGAATGAGGATGTCCGGGGAACATGTCAGGGTTAGCAAGTTTTACGAAGCCCAGTCTACCCACTGGTTCAAATGGACCCACAGCAGTTGAAATAAGAAGGTATCCTCCAAATATCGCCAGGACTGCTAATAATAATACTTGCCATTTCATTGACACACCCCAATTCATGAATCTTTTCTAGAAAACATTAAGGGATTGACGTTATTTTTCTTATCCATATATCATTATTATTACTTTTTAAGATTTGTGTTTTCTCCATGATTTTGGCCAAGATTGTATAATTAATCTAAGGTACTGGTTCGCCGGACAAATAATAATATATTTGATAAAAAAATTCTCTGGTAAATAAAAAATTAAATTGAATATCTAATCCTTAAGTTTCCATAATTTAGTTTCATCAGCATAGATAGTAACTAATAAAAATGAACAAAGATATATTAAAATGAACATTGGTTTTGTGCCAATTTTGAGGGTTAATATATGGATATAGGATATTTAACTTCTGATGCAGCGAAATATTCCTCAAAAAGCTTGAAAAAAGTGTTGATTTTGGGAATATTATTTTTAATCAGCTTTTTAATTGTGCCTGCTTTTCTATCCATGGGGTATCTATTTAGAGTTCTGAAATTGTCCATAGATGGTGTTGACAATCTTCCTGATTTTGAAAGATGGGGTGAGATGTTTGTTGATGGTTTGAAGGTTTTTGTTGTGCAATTGACTTACTTTATCATCCCGTTTGCCTTCATATTCATTGGCTTGTGGACTTCAATCACTTCACTAATGGCTCTTCAGGATGCTGGAAGTACGATAGATCCCACGTTTTCTTTGAGTTTAACATGGGGATTAATCTTTTTGGGATTAGCTATGGCAGTAATTTTTGGAGCTTTCTTTACCATTGCCTTGGCAAACATGGCCTACTATGATGGAGAAATCATGGCAGCATTCCGGTTCAAAGAGATATTGGACACTATTTCTAATATTAGCTGGGTAGACTTTATTGTGTGGTATGTGGTGATGATAACCATCGGTTTAAGCATGTTAGTTACAGCCATTATAATTGGATTAATACCCATATTAGGTCTAATTATTAGCATATTAGCCATTTATCCCTACATTAATCTGTTATTCGCCAGAGCTTTGNGNCTNTTGTTCTTGTCAAGTTTTGAAAATCAGAACAAAAAAAATAATCATAAAATAACATAATAGATTCATAGATAATAGTGAAAAAACCTCTTACTCTGTAGAAACTATGTTTACAGTATTTTTCTGGCATTTTTCTTNGCTGTTGCAACACTGACATTTGTAANGAGCATAATTACAAATATAACTATAACCAATAGGACCCATTATTAGTAGTAGTGAGTTTGCAACATACGATTCAACGAAATATTGGAACGAATTAATATCATTGGTTGTGGAAACTACAAAATATGGTTTATTGTCCTGTTTTCAATGCCGCAGGCCATAAACTTGTCACTGCTGGAGAGATATTGGCAGTTTTCATTGAGAGTTCATGATAATTTGCTGAATATCCTATTTAATCTTACTACAATCCACGTCTGTTACTTTAACCTTAAAATTGCTCATAAAGACGTACACTGAATAATTTGACTCGAATATAGCTCTATTCATCATTTTTGTATTTATCTAAGATACATAATCCAGAATAAGATAGGATTTTTTTGTGCATAATGATGCTCCAATATGCTATTTATTCGTGTGAAAACTCCAAAATAGTAATTTTATATAAATTGAAGTGCATATATTAATAATATAATCCAAAATGGATGTGAATAATATGGAAATTGGAGAAATTATATCAGATTCCATCAGTTTTCCATCAACAGACTGGACTAAAGTGTTGATACTGGGGATTATGTTACTAACCAGCTTCATAATTATAATTCCAATATTTATGGTAATGGGCTACTGTTTCCGCATATTGAAAAGTTCACTTGCCGGTTTCAATGAATTACCGGACTTTGAAATGTTGGGCGAAATGTTCGAGGATGGTTTGAAAGTGTTTATTGTAAATTTCATTTATTTCTTAATTCCAACCCTGGTTATAATAATTGGAGGATGGGCTTCTATCGCTTCTGTATCAATTACAGGAATGGCCGATCCTACTATATTTTTTGCACTTTTAGGTGGAGTGTCCATAATTGGATTCATTCTAGCCTTTGTATTTGGACTGATAGCAATAATTGCTATTGTTAACATGGCTTTAAATGACAGTGACTTGGGATCGGCCTTTAGATTCAGGGAAATTCTAGAACAACCATCCATGATTGGGTGGGGAAAATATTTTATATGGTACATTGTGATGATTATCATTGGATTAATTGGCTGCATAATCACGAATTTTCTGAACTTAATTCCACTACTAGGGATAATTTTTGGAATTTTAGTAATTTACCCCTTCCTATGCATATTCTATGCAAGATCAGCAGCTTTGTTCTTCTCATCTAATGTGGAAATATGACTGAATAAAAAAAACCTTCGTTTCCTCTTTTTATCATCCTTCTATTTTTTTGATACAAACTAGAAAAATAGATACAGTTCAATTACATTTTATTAATATTTTATTAATATTGTCTCAATTTGCTGAATACTGGTTCAGTCAAAAACTGGGTGGTTTTTGATTACCACCTGTAACTTTTTTATAAAATGAATTACATAAATGAATTGTCAATAAATTAATTGGAGGTAAAACAAATGGAAATTGGAGAAATAGTATCTGATTCCGTAAAATATCCCACATCTGATTGGACAAAAATTATAATTTTAGCAGTAATTCTTATAATACCAATCGTTAACTTCATCGGGATAGGTTACGTAATTAGAATAATAAAAGGCACATTAGCTAGTTTGGACGATTTGCCAGATTTTGATGAAGTTGGAGAATTGTTCATTGATGGTTTAAAAGTATTTGTTGTAGGAATTGTATATGCTATTCCTATATGGATAATTTCAGCGATTATAGGCGTTATTATTAGCCTAATACTCCCCGCATCAACGACAACTTACGTGGACACGACTTCAACTGCCCTTTTCGCCACAATGATGGTTTCATATGCAGCATTAATTGTAGCCGCGATTATAGTTGGCTTAATAGAAATCGTTGCAATACTTAACTTGGCATATTATGATGGTGATCTCGGTGCTGCCTTCCGCTTCAGCGAAATCTTAAATTACATATCTACAATCGGCTGGGGAAAATACATAATAACCTACATCGTTATTGCATTAATATGTGCAGTGATAATGGCGGTAGCAGGAATTGTAGGAGCTTTATTGATTGGTATCGGCATGATCATTACAATACCACTTGCTATGTCCTTCTGTTATATGTTTGGAGCCCGCGCTATAACAACGTTATTTGCAGATGCCTTAGCTGAAACCGCTTAATATTAAAAAAATTCTTTTTTTTATTTTTTTTTTAACTTGTGATTAATTCTTGTTTATTGGTCTTTTTGAAAAATGATCTAAAATAGATATTTGAAAAAAACCAAAAAAATAAATTAATATTGAATAAATTTTATATGGCCCAGATGAATTTTTTAAAGCAACAATATTTTTTCAAAAGGAGCAATATATGCCAAAATTAATAAAAGGCATCGAAAGTTTTATTCCATTTACTATTAACTACGAATATTACAAGTGGTTTTACTACCTAAAAACACAACTCCTTATAGAACGTAGTTTTCAGATTTTTGAGCATAATTTCTCATATTGGGTTCCATATCAATTTTATTGGTGCAAAACCGACCCCTACCATCAATCTTGCCCTCCTTTACCAACTCGTTTTATCACATTTTTGTGGTTTCTTCCTTTAAACCTCCTCTTATCACTTGAAACTGACTTATGCAAACTTTATTCTAACAATTTAAATCAATGTTAGTATGGTGACCTGCCTAATTATAATAATTATGAACAATGATTATATTAATAAGTGAGTGAGATGAAAGAAGGAAGAAAAAAAAATAGTCCGGTAGAACTTGATGACATCGACCGAAGAATCATTAAATTATTCAGTGAAGACGGTAGAATGTCTTATAGAAAAATTGCCAAAGACCTCAATATCTCCATAGGCACAGTCCACAATCGTATGGAAAAATTAAACAAAAATGGAGTGATACAGAAATTCGCCCCAGTACTTGATCACAGTAAATTAGGTTACAACCTCACCACCATCATTGGGGTGCAAGTTAAAGGAGGAGTTCTAGAAAACTGGGAAGACATGACATCTTATCATAAAAATGTGCTCTGCATGTACGATGTCACAGGCGAATTCGATGCAATACTCATTGCCCGGTTTAAAGACACTGCTGAACTTGACCAATTCATTAAAAAATTACATAAAGAACCAGATGTGCAGAGAACTTACACCCAAACCGTGCTAAATATTGTTAAAGAAGACTTAAATTCAAGTAAAATGTTGTAGATAAGTTAAGATACTTAAATAGCATATCTTTGTCAAATATACCTTTGGAGGTTTTTTGTGTGATTTCATTGGTACACTCCCCCAAATACGCAAAGCATCAAACTAAAAACCATCCGGAGAACCCAGAAAGGCTCGAAGTTTTAATGAATTCTCTCAGAGAAGAAGGCTTGCTGGATAAAATAGATATTCATCAACCAAGCCCGGCCAATGAAGAAGATATCTTGCGAGTGCACACACAAGAACATGTACAAAATTTAAAAACCTTCACTGAAAATGGTGGAGGCTATCTGGACTTTGACACTTATGCCTCGCCTCAAAGCTATGAAATTGCAAAATTAGCAGCAGGAGGTGCGATTAAAGCATCAGAACTGATTCTAGAAGAATATGACTTTGCTTACTCCCTGGCACGCCCCCCTGGGCATCATGCCACACCAAACAGGGCCATGGGTTTTTGTTTAATCAACAATCTAGCAGTAGCAATTAAATATATGATGGAAAAGTATGCTCTTGAAAAATTTTTCATACTGGATATTGATGCTCATTATGGAAACGGCACTGCAGAGATATTTTACAATGACCCGAAAGTTCTTTACATCTCAATACACCAAGACCCCCGAACTATTTTTCCTGGAAAGGGATTTATAGGGGAAACTGGCAGCGGGGAAGGAGAAGGTTTTAATATAAATATACCTATGCCCCCTGGTTCAAAAACCTTAGATTACACTTATGTGCTTGAAAATATAATAGAACCAGTTTGCAACCAGTTCAANGCGGACTTTTATTATCTGGATGTGGGATTTGACGGACACCAAAAAGATCACTTGTCTAGTCTACTTTTAGATGATAATTTTTACCCATGGATTGCCGGATATATGCAAAAAATTACCCCAAAAATGACACTTATCTTGGAAGGTGGTTACACCAATCATGGCATGGCCCAGTCCAACTTGAAAATGATAAAGGTGTTAATGGATAAAAGCGTCAATGAAAGAAAATTGCAACTATCCAGTGACCATCACATGAAAAATGAAACAAAAAATATATTCAAACAAATCCAGGACACTTTTTCACCATTTTTCACATTGTAAATATTATTTATAATAAAATGCCAATTATGAATTTCATCACCCCCATATTATCCAATAAACATTAGAGGAGATTAAATGCATCGAAACAGGATCAAACAAGCTCAATCACTACTTAAAAAAGCTGGAAAATCATCAAAAATCCAGGAAAAACTAAAAAATCCAAAGGAAGGAAAAATTGATACAGCTATCTATGAAGAGATTTTAAATAAGATTATAAAAACTGAAGAATTCATCTACACCAGCCGCCCCAGTCACCATTTACTACAGGATGATGCTGAAGAATTTTGCAATGATCTAATCGAGATTAGAAATAAAATTGACGAAATTTTGGCAGAATTTGGAGTGCTGGAGAAAGAAAATGTTGAAGAAAAAGTAAAAAATCTTTCGAAAAGATACATCTTCCTCACCACTAAAGGAAACTTCAAAAAATTATTAGCCCGCTGGGGAGTAGAGCCCCAAAGGATTGTTGTGGCAGGAGTACCATTAGAAGCAGAGGATATGCGTATTATCAACCCTAATATTCCAGAAAGTGCATTTGAACCTATAAAAAAGAAAATATCCCATGTTAAAAATGATATAAACCGTAAAATGAAAGATTTAGATTGTGAAAATATTTTAGTAGTGGTTGAAAAAGATAAATCAGGCGAACTTCTGGTTAAACGTGCTAATAATATTTATAAAGCTTTTGCTATAAAGAAAGATAAATTAAAAGATGTTGATGCGGTTGAATTCAAACAATCCCTTGAACAGTTGTCGTTATCATGAAAAAATGTTATGCTATGTGATTTTGCTTTTAGGAAAAAAAACCAATCCCTTAAAAAAATGATAAATCTCACAAAAATATACAACTCTTTTTATATTCCCTAATTTATATGAGAAATATAATAATGAGAATGTATAAAAAAAAAACTCGTTTGTTAGAACTCAGGGGTGAAAAAAGTTGGAACCACCATGTTTACCTGACACTCAGGAAAAATCACCTACCATCCCCGTGCACCTCACCAGAGTAGGGGTCAAAGGGGTTAAAAAACTCTTAAAAATTGAAAGAGATAAGAAAAGACCCATAGTTCTCATACCCACCTTCGATGCATATGTGGATCTTCCCAGCACACAGCGAGGAATTCATATGTCACGAAATCCGGAAGCTATCAGTGAAGTTTTAGAAGAAGCTGTTGAAGGTAACGTAGTAGAAATAGAGTCATTATGTGCTGAAATCGTCAACTTGCTTCTTGAAAAACATAAATATGCTAAAAGGGCAGAAGTTAGTATGAAAAGTGACTTTATGATCATGAAAAAGTCGCCAGTCACTAAACACCGAACACAAGAAATGACCAATATCATGGCTGATGCCATTGGCTATCGTAATGACGATGAAGTTGTTATAAGGAAAATGATTGGAGCAGAAGTTGTTGGAATGACTGTGTGTCCCTGTGCACAGGAAACAATAAAAGAAAGTTCTAAACAGAAGCTTCAAGAATTTTTAGATGAAAAAACTATTGAAAAAGTCTTGGAAGCGGTTACGTTCGCATCTCACAATCAAAGAGGCAGGGGAAGCATCATGATTGAAGTTCCTGCCCAACAGATCATCAGGGGCGAAGATCTTATTAGGATAATTGAGGACTCGATGAGTTCATCAGTATGCGAATTATTAAAGAGGACTGATGAACACGCTGTTGTTGAACATGCTCATCAACATCCCATGTTCGTGGAAGACTGCGTGCGAAACATGTTACAAAAAATCGTTCAAGAATTTTCTCACCTGCCAGACGACACTCTCATTACTGCACGGCAAATAAACGAGGAGAGCATCCACCGTCACAATGCATTTGCAGAAAAAGTCGCCACAATGGGTGAACTTAAAGTAGAAATAATTAATGGTTTGGAGGAAACTAATTGAAAAGCCGAAATATTGCTGGACAGATCATGGGAGAGTTAGAAGCCTTTGATGGTTCTAAAGCAGCAATGGACACTTCCCAATTACTGATTGTTCGAGGAAGATCACGTCGGCGGATAAAACCAGAAGAACTTGGTTCTGTTATTTCTGAAGTTTTCAAGGGTTTAGGAGCTAAGAATCTGGACATGTATTCAGATGAAACAGCAGATATCATTACTATTTTAGATGAGCAAATCCGTTCTCATGTTGAAATTCAAGGAGAAACTGATGTATATGGAATTTATCGCCTTAAAGAATCTTTCGAAAGCATGAACTGTCATGCAGACTATGGGATGGGTCTTTTAGATGATATTGCTATTTTTTTGATTTTGTGGAAGGATAAAAGTGGTATGGGGCCCATGTTTGTTGAACTAGTTGTTTCTGTTTTGGAAGGATGACAGCTATCTGAAACAATGAATGATATTTCACTACAACTATTTTTCAGCAAAGATTTTATTAAAATCATATCTGTACACTTAAAAATCAATCTGGAGATTTTGGAAGGATAAAAAAAATGTTATCCAAAGAAAAAATAGTTTCTCTGTTAAATGTTCAGGGAAACAATGTTTTAGATTTAATGAAGCAAGCCAATTCACTCCGAAAAACCCATGTCATTACGTTTTCGAAAAATGTTTTCCTGCCTTTAACTAATATTTGTCGAAATGATTGTGGTTACTGCACATTCCGCAGGGATCCTGAAGCTCCTGATGCAAAGTTAGTATTAACTCCCCTTGAAGTTATGAACACAATCCGCAAAGCAGATACTTACCAATGCAGAGAAGCTCTTTTCACCTTTGGAGAACAAGCTGACAAATATCCCCAAGTTAAGGATGCTCTTGAAAAAATTGGATTTAGAGGAATGTTAGATTACCTCTACTACCTATGTGAAAGGACACTTCACGAAACAGATCTACTACCACACAGTAACCCAGGCATACTCCGAAAAAATGAACTTAAAAAGTTAAAAGAAGTGAATGCTTCAATGGGTTTGATGTTAGAAAATTCCAGTCCACGTTTAATGGATAATCCAGCTCATAAAAACAGTCCTGGTAAAGATCCTAAGTTGAGGATTAAAACTATTGAAAATGCAGGAAAATTAAGTATACCCTTCACCACAGGACTTCTTATTGGGATTGGAGAAAGTTTGGAAGAAAGAGCAGATTCCCTTCTGGAGTTAAGGAGAATTCAGGACAAATACGATCATATTCAGGAAATCATCATCCAGAATTTCAAACCAAAACCCGGTATTGAAATGGAAAAACAGCCAGAGCCATCACTTTTTGATATGATTCGCATGGTAGCAGTCACTAAAATACTTTTCCCAGAATGTGGAGTGCAAGTCCCCCCAAACCTTAACCATAACACAGCCCCCCTCTTTATACTATCCGGTGCAGATGATTGGGGAGGGGTTTCCCCTTTAACCCAAGATTATGTTAATCCAGAATCCCCCTGGCCCGAACTAGACTATCTTGAACAAGTTACTCAGGAAATAGGGTTTGATTTAGAAGAAAGATTACCAGTGTATCAAAAATATGTTAACAAAGAGTTTTTAAGTGAAACAATTTTTCAAAAAATTACAAAAAATGATTAATTCTGAATTAATTAAAGTTAGGACTGCAATAGAAATATCAACTCATCCTCTTCTCTTATCTGGGAAAGATAATCTGAATTTAGTTCCCTCATCATTAAAATGTTCTAAGGTTCCTTTAAGTTGTAGTGTTAGGGTATGTACTATTAGAAGCCCTAGTGAATCAGTTTTTTTTATATCAACATCATCAGGTATTCCAACACCATTATCAGCAACTTCGAGTAAATAATTTTTCCCACTCCTGAAAAGGGTAATTGACACTTCACCACGATTTTGTCCTGGAAATGCATGTTTAAAGCAGTTTGAAAGTAGTTCATTCACAATGAGGCCCATGGAGATTGCAGTGTCAATTTCCAAATTTATTTCACCACATTTTAAGCTAACATCGATATTATTACTCTTTTCACGATAGAAACCTAAAAGCATGTCCACCAAACTTTTCAGATATTCAACAAAATCAATGTGGGCCAAGTCTTTTGACTGGTATAATTTTTCATGGATCAATGCCATAGACCGGATTCGGTTTTTGCTTTCCTGGAACATTTTCAGAATTTCGGGTTCATGGGTGTATTCGGACTGTAAATTCATGAGGCTGGATATGATCTGGAGATTATTTTTAACTCTGTGATGAATTTCCCTTAGAAGAACTTCTTTTTCCTCTAATGATGCCATGATTTGATTTTCAGCAGCAATCATATCACTTATGTCTACAAAGGTAGCCAAAACTCCCTGAATATTTCCGTCAGCATTCATAAGAGGCGCAGTAGCCATCATAGTATGTATCATCTCACCATTCTTTCTTGCACATTCCAGTTCAACATCTGACTTTGATTCATTAGAAAGAGACCTTTGTATGATGTATTGGAATTCTTCAGAGTTTTTTCCATTCAAAAATGGCAAATGTTTCCCTAAAACTTCTTCACTCTTCCAACCGAATATATTTTCAGCAGCAGGATTCCAAAGGGATTTTACTCTGCCATCTGGATATAAATCTACGATTGCAAAGGGAGAGGCATTTATAATGGTTTCTAAATAAGCATTTACATCAGATAAACGTTCTCGACTTTCTATCAAAGCTTTTTCAGCATTTTTACGTTGAGTAATATTTCGGAATATTATTTGAATAGCAAATATCTTTCCTTGCTTCATTATGGGAGCATGGTGCATCTCTAAGTATATAACTTCCCGGTCTTGCAACACTTTTATTTCCATTGGTTTGTCTTGATCTCTTGTTAAAAGCTTATCCAAAAAATCTTCTTTAAAAATAGAATCATCGGCAAATGACTTGAAAATTTCATTGATGTCTTTTCCAATACATTCCTCTTTTGATATGCTAATATCTTCATTTAAACGTTGATTTATATCCAAAACAACTCCATCAGGATCTACAACCACTACATAATCCGGGGATAAATCAAAAAGAGTTTTATATTTCTCTTCACTTTTTGCTAATTTTTCTTGGGCCTTTTTCTTTTCTCTAAATTCTTCTGCCTCACTAAGGGCCCTTCGAACGGAATGTCCTAATTTTGAAAGGTTGTGTTTGAGAACATAATCAGTTGCCCCTTCTTTAAGCATTTCCACTGCAAATTCTTCCCCCATCTGTCCGCTGACAAAAATAAATGGAGTTTGTGAAGAAATATCTTGTGTAATATTCATTGCAGAAATACCATCAAAATGAGGTAGTGAATGGTCTGCTAGAATAACATCAGGACCAAAATTATTTAACGCTTCACGATATTCTTCTTCTGTTTCCACACGGCAAGAAATGAAATCAATACCATCTCTTTTAAGTTCAGCCTCCATTAACTCCACATCTAACGGAACATCTTCCAATATCAAAATTTTAATGGTTTCGTCCATAAAAATTTCCCCAATAATATAACTATAAATTACTGGCAATCGTTTAAATCAAGTTCCTCCAACTCCAACTAAGGTGGTTTGTTTATTAGCATCCAATATAATCCTAAAGTGGAAACTGCATCAATAAAATTGTCGAATTCCACAGGTTTACCCACGTAACTGTTCACACCTAACTTGTAACTTTCCACAACATCTTTATCTTCTTTGGAAGAAGTTAAAACCACAACCGGGATTTTACTAGTGTTTTCATTTGCCTTTAGATCCTTTAAAACTTCGAAACCGTCAACTTTAGGCATGCGGAGATCAAGTAGAATTAACCTAGGCAAGTCATCTGGATTCCTATTTGCATATGGGCCTCTAGCATGAATAAAATCAAGGGCTTCTTCCCCATCTTTAACCCAAACCAATTTATTGGCTAAATTATTTCGTTTTAAAGCCCTCATGGTTAATTCTGCATCAGTGGGATTGTCTTCCACCAGAAGAATTTCCAAATCATCCATATCCACCATAAAAACCTCTTTTAGTAAACTTCTGTGTTAATCTTGAGATAACCATTGACTATTATTTTGTAAGACAATCTAAAATTAAACTATCATAATTAGATGCCCTAATTTTACCAACACCACCTTCAACTTTAACTGTACAAATTATGTCTTAATTGCCAATTTCCATCTATGATATGTCCACAAATTGTAATTGAACTATTGAAAACAATTTCATAGACTTTGTGTCCAGTACAGGCAGGTTATCAATATTATTCGTGTGTCCCGAAGGTTTAAGTAATCCAAATTCATATGTTATGAAGATTAACTACAATCTAATATTATATTGTAGGTGAATTAATCTTCAATTGGAATTTTAATAATGAATTTAGCACCCGCATCTCCTTTAAATTCTATTGATCCTTCAGATTGTTCTACGAATGTTCTTACTAGTTGTAAACCGAACGAATCAGCTGTTTCTACTGATATATGTGATGGAATTCCAATGCCATTATCGGAAACTGTAATAATCAGTTCTTGATCAAGACTTTCAACTTGAACCATGATCTCTCCGGCCGCATCATCAGGAAATGCGTGTTTCAATGAATTTATTACTAATTCACTTATGATTAGACCAGATATTACTGAAATTTCCATATTTAGAGCAATATCATTGGTTTTGATATTTAAATCCACATTTTTTGCTCCATGGGAACGTAAAATATCATCTAATATATTTTCAAGGTATTCTCCTAAATTTACAGTTTCAAAATCGTCTGATTGGTATAACTTTTCATGAATCATTCCAAAAGAACGAAGGTAACTTTGTCCTTCTTCCAACTTTTCAATAATTTGATCAGTTACGTATTCGGAATGGAGGCGATTCAATGTAGAAATCATTTGAATGTCCCTTTTAACACCATTATAAATATTTTTAATAGTTTTTTCTCGTTTTTGAAGTGTTTCTTGGGATTTTAACTCTTTATTTTTTATTTCTGACATTTGAATTTTAAAATCACTCTGAAGCTCTGATAGTTTTTTTTCCTTTTCTTGAACTTGTTCTTCAAGATTAACAATTTTAGATAATGCAGAATTAGTTTTATCCAGTTGATTTTCCAAATCAAGAGATTTTTTAAGCAAATCTTCCTCAATTTTTTTGCGATTGCTTATTTCTGCTTCTAATGCATTATTTGAATCTTGAATTTCAATAGTTTTAGTCTTAAGATCTTTTTCAAGGAGTTTTAAAGTCTCTTTAAGAGTTTTTTCCCTATCTTTAAAAGATTCAAGCTCATTAACTTGATTTTTAATGTTTTCTTTAAGTTTTTGTGATTCTTCCTGGAATTTTCTATTTATTTCTTCATTTAATTTTTCCATAGAACTTATTTTTACCTTGTTTTCTAATATTTCCCTATTGAAAGATTCTTTTAGTCCTTCTAATTCATTATTTTTTTCTTTTAAAGAAAGTTCTAGTTTTTTGATATTATTTTGACTTTTTTCCATGGCTTCTCGGTGTTGGGTCACATTACGACCTACGGACTGGTATTCTGATATATTTCCATTTTCATCAAAAATAGCCCGAGTAACCCATTGCCACCATATGATGACCCCATTAAACATCTTTGTTGGGCTTTCAAAGATTTTTATAGGGTTTTCTTCATCAAAAGAACGGAATTGATCCTTAATTTTATCTAAATCTTCTTTGGAAAGAGAAAAAACATGGCCGGATTTATTTCCAAATCCAAATGATCGATAATATGCCTCATTAGCAAAGGTTAATTCGAAATCTTTATTGAAACGGCAAATTATATCACTCTGATCATCTACAACTGAACGGTACAAACTTTCATTTCTTTTCAGTTCTTCTTCGTCTTGTTTAATTTTGGTAACATCAGCTAGTGTGATAATCAAACCTTCTGACAATTTATAAGATTTTAATTCAACATAGCTTGGAAATGTATCCTTAAGGAATGTTTTCACCATGCTGGACGGTTTACCGGATTGTAATGTTTCCCTAGACATCCCTTCAAGTTCTTCATCCCAAAATGATTGAAAGACGTTCTGAAATGATTTGCCAATAAAATTATCTGTTTTTAAATCAAGAAATTTGTGAACCATTTCATTAGAATATGTGCACTTTAAGTCCTTGTCAAAAGCTATTACGGCTTGATTTAAATTGTTTAAAATATTTTGGTATTTCTCCTTACTATTTTTAAGAGATTCCTCAAATTGGCGGTTTTGAGTGATGTCTTGGAATTGTACTAAATAACTATCAATAGTGCCACCCAAATGTAGTGGAGTTATGAAAAGACTTAGGCAAGTTAAACCTTTTTCTGTTCTTTCAAATCCTAACTCTAATAACTCTTCAAAATCAAATTTAAATTCAAAATTAACTTCCAAACCTTTCTTTAAATTCTCTATTTCTTGAGGTTTCAGTTTATAATCTTTAAAAAGGTTGAATTGTTTTAATTGAGTTGTATCTTTAGCACCAAATAGACGGATACAGGCAGGATTGGCGTCTAAAAACTTTCCCTTAGCATCGAAAATCTCTGTTGCTAACATGGATTGATAAAAAATAGCCCTAAATTTCTTTTCCTGTTCTTTGAGAGATTCTTCATCCTTTAATTGTTGAGTAATGTCCTTAAATACAATTTGTATTCCTGAAAATCCGCCTTTATCGTCTCTGATGGGATTAATATTATATTCAACATGAATAGCCTTACCCTCTTCCTTCTTTAGAATAGATCTATCAGTTATTTCTGTTTTTTCAATGAAAAGGTTTTCCATTAAATTGTAATCTTTAACTCCTTTAATTGGAAAGACTTCATTCAACACCTCATATGTTGCGTCAAACTCTTTTAACCCAGTTAAATTAGATGCAAATTCATTGATGTAGACAACATCACCTTTAAAGTCAATTATTATTATTCCAGAATTTTCAAATTTATTATCTAGTTCTTCCCCAATTTTGAACAGACTTTTACCCAGTTTATGTTCATGGAGTGCGACTGCAATCGTTTTTTGAAGATCTTTTTCCTCAAATGGTTTGATTAAATATGCATCAGGATTGGTGGTTTCAGCCCGTTCACGGGTTTTAGCATCATCATAAGCAGTTAAATATATGACTGGAATATCCCTAAAGCTTTTTATTTCCTTAGCAGCATCTATCCCATCACCCTTGCCCTTAAGCATTATGTCCATTAAAATTAGATCTGGTTTAATTTCTTTAGCCTTTTGAACAGCTTCTTTACGTGAAAAAGCAAATGATGGGACATCATAACCCCATGTTTTAAGTTTCCTCTGGATTTCCATGGCAGTGAGCCCTTCATCCTCCACTACCAATATTTTTGTTGCCACCATATTCATACCCCATAATACATTACTCCTTATAATTTAATAACAATATTGTTTATTGCAATCAATATCTTTATTGTTACTATATAATATATTTTACGTATCCCCCATAATTTCTAAAAAATATTAAAAATAAAAAAAAACAGGAACAGCGTATTAAATTGTGTAAACTCTTTAGTTTTTAATCTAATTTGAATGCGTAAACATTTTTAATCAACCGATTATTAAAAATAGACAAAATTTTCTATTAATAGAATAAGGAACTTTATTGAATTTTCTTTGAATTTCCGATTGAAGGGAATTTAATTTTTCCTCACTTTGGCATCAACCACAACATGATAAACTCCTGGAGAATATTTTTTAATAATTCTCTGATTTAGAATATCCACTTCATAACCATTTGCAGCTTTCTGAACTCTTCTAGCAGGCCTTTTGAACTTCAGTTTGTCAGGAACTGATTCATGATAATGAATTACACCCTCATCCTTGAGTACATCCATGGCCACATCCAGATACTCATCAGTGTTTCCAATGTATCCCATTAAAACCCTATCAGCAATGTTTCTAGGAGCTAAATCCCTGCAGTTTCCTTTAATTGGTTCAACTATGTTCTGGATTTTGTTAATCTCAATGTTTTCAGTGAGATAATCGTAGGCAACTGGATTTATTTCCACTGCATATATTTTCTTAGGATTTCCATGAACTGCCATTGGTATGGTAAAATAGCCTATTCCACTGAAAAGATCAACAACTGTCTCCCCATCTTCAACTATTTGAGACATTCTCCTTCTTTCCGTGGTGTTTCCCTTGGACCACATAATTTTTGAAACATCAAGCTTGAAAAAACAGTGATTTTCCCGGTGAACTGTTTCAGTACCATTACCAATAATCACTTCAACATCCGGCTCCCTCTGAACACCCTTTATTCTGCCCAAACGCACCACACGGTTTACTCCTGGAATTTTCAGAAGTTCTTGAGGATTGTTAATGTTCTTTTTCAAAACCAGAATATCTCCAATGACCTTACCCTTCATACTATCATTTCACACATTTTTTAGTCATAAATAATATGGGTTAGTTTTATTTTAAAAATTTCAACTCAGCCATATTCACTCTCTTTTTTAAGTTTTAATCTTTTTCCATATATATGGCTCTTCAAACTGCTTAGATAAATCAGAGCTTAATCTTTTCATTTTTCCTGAAAATCATCCGATTCTCTGCTATTACAATATTACTTGAGGCCAACTGCAAAAATTACTTTAATAATTTTGGATCCAGATACTAATATCTTGAAAAGTCATGAATCTGATGATACCTATAAAAACAATAAGAATATCAATAAGAAAACAAGTCAAGATAATAGAATAAGGAGAATCACAAATGGAAAAAGGACTTTTAGAAGTATTATCCTCTTATCAAGGAATTAGATCAGAACTAATCCCTATTCTACAAGACATCCAATCAAATTTTGGTTATCTTCCTGAAGAAGTAATAGAAGATGTGTCAAAGTTCACCAGAGTTCCTGTTAGCGAGATATATGGAGTGGCATCTTTCTATTCACAGTTCAGATTCACCCCCAAAGGCAATAATCACATCATGGTCTGCACTGGAACTGCATGCCATGTTAAAGGTGCAGATAAAATCGTGGAAGGAATAGAAAGACATTTAGACATAGAAGAAGGTGGTGTGACGTCTGATAGGGAATACTCCCTTGAATCTGTGGGTTGCCTCGGATGTTGCGCACTGGCTCCCTGTGCTACTGTAAATGATGATATAAAATCAAATATAACCATAAAAGATATTAAAAAAATCTTTCGGCAGAAGAAAAAATAAAAAATAAACTATCTTTAAATAACACTGCTGATGATTGATTATTCTATTATTAAATTAACATCCTATTTTTTTATTAAATTATTAATAACATGTTTTAATCATTCATTATTAGTTTTAGAATTTTAAAAATCCCTACACCAAATTTTAAAGAAGTTTCTATCAAAAAGTCAAGACACAAAACATAACTATCACCAAGACAAAAAACCAAATAAAATAGTTTAAATGGAGGGATGCATTTGGGTAAAGTAAACCGAGATGAAATTCTAGACATCCTCAATGAATATAACAAGGATGAAATAACTATAGCCACCCTGGGAAGTCACACCTCCCTGCACATACTAAAAGGAGCTAAGGATGAAGGATTCCGTACAGCAGTGGTTTGTGAAAAAGGTCGTGAAGTGCCCTATAAACGATTCAAAGTAGCTGATGATTATATTATGGTGGATAAGTTCAAAGACATTGTTGATGGAGAAGTTCAGGACAAACTCAGGGATATGAACAGTATTGTGATCCCCCATGGATCATTTGTGGCTTACGCAGGGCTGGACCGGGTTGAAAATGATTTCAACGTACCCATGTTCGGCAACCGAGACATACTGCGCTGGGAAGCTGAAAGAGACTTGGAGAGAAAATTGATGCTGGAAGCAGGCATCAGAATTCCGCAAAAATATCAAGACCCATCAGATATTGACCGTACAGTTATGGTAAAATTCCCAGGAGCAAGGGGAGGTCGAGGATACTTTGTGGCCTCGTCAACAGAAGAATATCATGAAAAAATAGACTCCATGCTACAAAGAAACTGGATTGGAGAAGAAGATGTGAATCTGGCCCATATTGAAGAATATGTTTCTGGTTGTAACTACTGCATCCACTTTTTCTACTCTGCACTTAAAGATGAAGTAGAAGTTACGGGTATGGACAGCCGCTTCGAATCCAACATTGATGGACTGTGCAGAATTCCAGCCAAAGACCAATTAGACATTGGTATGGATCCTTCCTATGTAATAACCGGTAATCACCCTGTAGTTATGCGAGAATCCCTACTACCCCAAGTATTTGATATTGGGGACAACTTGGTGGAGGGTGCAAAGAAACTAGTGCCTCCAGGTATGAACGGCCCATTCTGCTTGCAGACCCTAGTTAACGATGATCTGGAAGTGATTGTCTTTGAAATGAGCGCCCGTATAGATGGGGGAACCAACACCTTCATGCACACGTCTGCCTATAGTTACCTCCTCTTCGGAGAATTCATGAGTATGGGGCGCAGAATATCCCATGAAATAAAAACTGGGATTTCTGAAGACAAATTAGAGGATATTATAACCTGATATCTTTTTAATACCATCTATCCTTTTTTTTATCCTTTTTTATATCCAATGAAAAAACAATTGCCCACTCGCTAATAAGATTAGCTTGTTTGAAAAAATAATATGAAAAGGATTTATTGGTTAATGAAAAGACTTATATATGCTTTGCCTGAAAAAAAGACATAAAAAGCTGCTAATTTGATGAAATTTAACTAGCAATATTTATATACAATGAATTTTAAAGTAGCACATAGAAAGTTGAGCTATTTTTTATTTATGTTTTTTTGAGGTGTATCTATGAATGATAAAAATCGACTTGAAGGCACTACAACTGTTGGTTTAACTTGTAAAGATGGAGTTGTATTTGCTACTGAAAAAAGAGCCACAATGGGTAATTTAATCGCCCACAAAGTGGCCGATAAGATCTTCAAAATTGATGATCACATTGGAACCACCATTGCCGGTGCTGTCTCCGATGCCCAGAGCCTGATGAAATATATCAGTGCAGAAGTGGCGCTATTCAGACTCCGAAACGGTAAACAAATCAACGTTGAAGCCGCTGCCACCCTCACCTCCAATATATTACACTCATCCAGAGTTTACCCATTCTTTGTCCAGACCCTTTTAGGAGGAGTGGATGATAAAGGCCCAGCCCTTTACTCCCTGGATCCAACTGGAGGAGTTGTCAAGGATCTGATGATTGCTACTGGTTCAGGGTCACCTATGGCCTATGGTGTTCTTGAAGACCGTTACAGTGAAGATCTCTATGTTGAAGAAGGTGTAGATGTGGCCATACGAGCCATTAAATCTGCCATGGAAAGAGATGCATTTTCTGGAAACGGAATCTTGGTTGCCACTATAACCAAGGAAGAAGGATTTAAAAAATTTTCCGACGAAGAAGTTGACAAAAAAATTAAAGAAATAAACTAGTTTTAATTATTGTAAAATACCTAAAGAACCCAGATTTCGGGTTCAAACTATTTTCTATTTTTTTAGAAGTGATGTTATGGGTTCAGAGATTCAAGAAATCAAAAACACGATAGTACAAAGATTACCCGACCGAGTTCAAGTAGCAAAAGTGGAGTTTGAAGGACCAGAAGTGGTTATTTACACCAAAAACCCTGAAATAATTACCGAAAACGGTGATCTTATCCGGGATTTGGCCAAGGACATTCGAAAAAGGATCATCATACGTTCTCATCGTTCGGTACTCACCGAACCGGAAGAGTCAATTAACCGCATCCACAGTATTGTCCCTGATGAGGCAAAGATCACCAATATTTCTTTCGATGATGTGACTTGCGAAGTCATCATCGAAGCAAGGAAACCAGGGCTTGTCATAGGTAAATACGGATCTACATCCCGTGAAATTGTAAAACAAATTGGTTGGGCACCTAAAATATTACGTACGCCCCCTATTTCTTCTGAAATAATACAAAGAATTAGAAGGACACTAAGAAAGAACAGTAAAGAGCGTAAGAAAATCCTTCAACAATTGGGGAATCGTATTCATCGTCCAGTATCTATGGAAAATGAATGGGTCAGGCTCACTGCTTTGGGAGGTTTTCGTGAAGTGGGAAGATCATCCCTCTTCATGCAGACATCAAACAGCAAAATCCTCCTAGATTGTGGAGTTAATGTTGCTGGAACAGATGATAAGAGCTCTTATCCCTATTTAAACGTGCCAGAATTTGTTTTAGATGATCTTGATGCAGTTATAATATCGCACGCCCATTTGGATCATTCAGGATTCCTACCCTACCTTTACCATTACGGTTACGAGGGTCCTGTTTACTGTACCACACCCACCAGGGATCTTATGACCCTATTACAACTGGATCATATTGACATTGCCCACAGGGAAGACAGTCCATTACCTTTCAATGTTAAACACGTTAAAAAAAGTATTAAACACACCATAACCTTGGACTATGGGGAAGTTACGGACATAGCCCCTGACATCCGTCTCACATTACACAACGCTGGTCACATTCTCGGTTCAGCCATTACCCATATGCATATTGGTGATGGACAACATAACTTCGTTTACACCGGAGATTTCAAATTCGAGCGAAGCAGATTACTAGAACCTGCTGTATCAAAATTTCCACGTATCGAATCGCTAGTCATGGAAAGCACTTACGGAGGGCATGAAGATGTGCAGCCCACCAGAAATGATGCAGAAAAGAATATAATTAAGACCATATATCAAACTTTAGAACGTAAAGGTAAGGTTTTAATTCCTGTTTTTGCTGTAGGAAGAGCTCAAGAGATGATGATTGTCTTAGATGAATACATTCGGCATGGAATTATCGATGAAGTGCCGGTTTATATTGACGGCATGATCTGGGAGGCCACTGCCATTCACACTGCCAGACCAGAATACTTGAGCAAGGATCTTAGAGACCAGATATTCCACATGGGACGAAACCCATTCATATCTGACGTGTTCCACAAAGTCAACGGTGTTGAAGAACGAAAAGACATTGTAGAAGGAGATCCTGCCATCATACTCTCAACATCAGGTATGTTAACCGGCGGAAACTCAGTGGAATACTTCAAATGGTTGTGTGAGGATGAAAAGAATTCATTGGTCTTTGTAGGATACCAGTCTGAAGGTTCACTAGGACGTAGACTGCAAAAGGGTTGGAAAGAAATACCAATTAAAGAAGAAGGTAAAACTAATGTTTATAATGTTAAAATGGGTATTGAAACTATAGAAGGATTCAGTGGACATTCTGACCGTAAGCAACTAATGGACTACGTGCGTCGCATAAGTCCCAAACCAGAAAAAATCCTGATCTGCCACGGGGATAACTATAAAACATTAGATCTTGCCAGCAGCATCTACAGAAGCTTTAAAATTGANACTAAAACTCCTATGAACTTGGAAACTGCTAGAATACAGTAGTTTTCCTTTAACCTTTTTTTAAACAATTAAGAATAAAATCAGGATGTTTCCAACAACCGAATCATATTTATTTCTTTGGAACTTTTTTTTCTTAACTTTTATTAGCATCAAAACCAAAGCATATTATAGATAGTTAACTTTTAATTATAGTTTTAACTAGGGTGATTTATTCATGGTAACCTATTCAGAATCAGGGGTAGACATTAGCTTGGAAGAGGTCACTGTCAGAGCCTTAACCCAAAAACTAAAAGGAACTCTTGAGTATCAAGATGTTATAACAGAAACTGGTCACTTTGCTGCCTTGGTCCGTCTGGGAAACCAGGCTTTGGCCATGAGCACTGATGGAGTGGGGAGTAAAATCCTGGTGGCAGAGATGATGGAAAAGTATGACACAGTAGGTATTGACTGTGTGGCTATGGTAGTTAACGACCTGATCTGTGTGGGTGCCCGTCCACTGGCCCTGGTAGACTACTTAGCAGTGGAAAAACCCGACCCAGAAGCAGCCATCCAAATCGCCAGCGGCCTTGCCGAGGGATGTCGCCAAGCAAACACAGCTATGATCGGGGGCGAAACTGCTTCGCTACCTGAAATTGTCAGGAACTTTGACCTCGCAGCCACTGGAATAGGCGTGGTTGATCTGGATGGAATAGTTAGTGGAGAAAATATACAAGATGGAGACGTTATAATTGGAATTGAAAGTAGCGGTATCCATAGTAACGGGTTGAGCCTTGCACGCCGAGTTTTCTTCCAAGAAGCCGGTCTTAATGTTGATGATTATCTGCCCACAGACAAAAAAGTAACTGTAGGAGAAACACTTCTAGAACCCACCCGCATTTATGTCCAAGCTGTTTTGGAAGTATTAGATAGTGTTGAAGTTCATGGCTTGGCACATATAACTGGCGGAGGTTTCACCAACCTTAAAAGACTTAAAAAGGGTATAAGTTACCATATTGATAGTTTACCCTCACCTCAACCAATTTTTGAGTTCATATCATCTCAAGGAGTGGAAATTGAAGAAATGTACAGGGTTTTCAACATGGGTGTTGGATTTGCAGTTATAGTGTCCTCAAAAAATTATGACGAGGCTCTTAAAATTATCAAAAAATATTATCCATGCCAAGTAATTGGAAAAGTAGTGGAAGACAGAAAGGAGAAGGTTNAACTAAAAACATTCCAGGGAAATTGGATAGAACTTTAATAAAAAAAGTTCCCAAATAAAAATCCTATTTTAGGTTATTTTAGAAAAATATCATCATATATAAAGTTTAACTATGATTTGCGCATTATGAAGGTGAAAACATGAAAATAACTCCAGAACAGGAATTATCATTGATCATTGAAATGTTAACCAGCTTAGACGTACCTAATAAAGAAGCTTCAATAGTAGCAGAAGTAACATTAGACGCTGACTTGAAGGGTTTTTCATCTCATGGAATAGGAAGATTGCCCCAGTACATTAAAGGGTTGGAAGTAGGTTCTATAAAACCCAGATGTGAAATAACTGTGGAAAAAGAGAATTTAGTCACCGCCCTAATAAATGGTAATCATGGATTTGGACACGTTATAACCTACAAGGCAATGGAAATGGCCATTAAAAAGGCTAAAAAAACAGGGATAGGCATGGTGGGTGTTCATGATTCTAACCATTTTGGTATTGCTGGATACTACACTGACATGGCCATAATGGAGGATCTAATAGGGATTGTTATTGCCAACACCGAACCTGCTGTCGCTCCAATCGGTGGTAAAGAACCAATTCTTGGAACAAACCCCTTAGCTATTGGTATACCCTCTCATAGCCATTATGTTTCTGTAGATATGGCCACATCAGCTTCAGCTCGTGGAAAACTTTTAGAAGCAAAAAGAATGGGTGAATTAATACCTGAAAATGTGGCCCTGGATGCTGATGGAAACCCAACTATAGACCCATGTGCAGCCCTTAAAGGATCTATTTTACCTTTTGGAGCCCATAAAGGATATGCTCTATCATTCATGATTGAAATAATGGCGGGACCACTGGTCAATGCATCTTATGGTAAGGCTGTTACTGGAACTGCCAACCCTGAAATCAAATGCACCAAAGGAGACCTTATCACTGTTATAGATCCATCACAGTTTGTGGATATGACAGACTTCAAAAACGATGTTGATCAATTCATAGAAGAAGTTAAATCAACACCTAACGTGTTCATACCAGGAGATATGGAAGTTAGAAACGTGAAAAAACGTCAAAAAGATGGAATTCCACTTGATGATAATCTAATAGAACAATTAAAGGAAATAACCATTAGATTAGATATGGACATTACTAATATACTCGGTGAATAAATCAGTATTAATTCACAAATAAGAAAAGGGAATTTTTACAACCCATTACAAATCACAGCCTTGAAAAACACCTTCCAAAAAGAAATTGCAGAGCAATTCTGTCAAAGTGAAATCACCATGTCCTTTATTAGGAAAGGGATGTTTATCCTAACTAAGATAAACCAGACGGGTTCTGCGATTGGGCTTGGAATGACTTGTTGAAAATCGTGTGCATCCTATTAACTGGTAGTAATTTCTCAGAGAAAATTCTACAAGTATGAGTGAAGGATGAAAACCCAAGATGATTGTTACACTACAGTATTCGTCTTGTGATTTTTAAACTGGAGAAATTGTAAGACCAAACAAAAAAAAGTTGGAGAACTATTTCATGGATAGCAGTCAAGCAGTATTCGAAGGATTGATGAAGGCAGGGATCAACTTTGCAGTCAGTGTTCCCTGTGTGAATCTGGCAAAACTAATGAATATGATAGATTGTAACCCGGAAATAACCCATATTCCAGTAACACGTGAAGAAGAAGGATTTGGTATTGCCGCCGGAGCCTATATGGGGGGGAAAAAACCAGCCATTCTCATGCAGAATTCAGGACTGGGAAACTCTATTAATGTGTTAGCATCACTTTACAAACTCTATAAATTCCCCATACTTATGATTATTAGTCACAGGGGTACTGAAGGAGAGTTCATGAGTGCTCAAGTGCCTATGGGTGAAGCCACCCCTGGATTACTAGATGCCCTTGAAATTCCATACCTCAACCCCAAAACACCTGAAGATGCCCTTAAACTAATACCCGAATCATGGTTGTTGGCAGAAATGAGTGGATCACCACTGGGAATATTATTAGATATTGGTTTCTGGTAAACTGGAATTAAGGGGAGAATCAAAAATGGAAAGAATAAAAGCCCTTGAACAGATTGCAAAACAGTTGAAGGATGAACTGGTAATATGTAACATTGGATTCCCCTCCCGCGAGTTGTACCATGTTAAAGATTCTTTAAGGCATTTTTACATGTTAGGGTCAATGGGAATGGCATCATCCATCGGCCTGGGGCTGGCCATAGCTCAGGAACAGAAAGTGATTGTTTTTGATGGTGATGGGAGCCTTATGATGAATTTAGGCAGTTTGATCACCATATGCAACCAAAATCCAAATAATTTAGTACTGGTGGTTTTGGATAATGAGTGTTATGGTAGTACTGGGAATCAATGCACATACGCATCTGCCACTGACCTTAAAAAGGTTGCAGAGGGTATTGGATTCCAAAATACATTTCTTTATACAGAATTCGTGGATAAAATTGATTTTACACCTGTTCTAGAAAGTCAAGGACCGGTTTTTGTCCATGTGAAGGTTAAACCGGGCAATGCAAATGTTCCCGTAATTCCCATGGATCCTGAGGAGATTAAAGAACGGTTTATGAATGAATTACAAGAGAAAAAAATAAACAATAAATAAGATTCATTTTCTCTTTTTTCTAAAACTTCTTTCCAATGGAAAAGGCTTTACCTAAAAATTTTCCAACACCATAATATGATAAATTATCTGTACTATAAATTATTGGATTAATTTTTTCTATAAGGGGCTCGTCATCAAGTAGGGATTCATCAACTTTGATATCCTTTATTTCGCCGATGAATTGGGTGTGTAATCCTATCTTAACAGTATCGATTAATTTACACTCCAAGACAAATGGAAACTCATCTATGTATGGTGCATCCACTGTTTCACTTTTAATTGGAGTCAGTCCAGTGGCTTGGAACTTATCTACATCACTTCCAGATGCTATTCCAAAATAATCAGCTTCCTTTACATATTCTTCAGATGGAATACTGATTGTAAATGCATTATTATCCAATATATTCTGATAACTATAAGTTGCCTCTCTTAAAGAAACAGCAACACATGGTGGAACAGAACAACATATTCCTCCCCATGCTGCAGTCATAACATTAGGTTTTCTATCTTTATCATAAGTGCCCACCACAAAAACTGGTGTGGGATGTACTATAGTTTTTGCTCCAATGGATTTTTTCATATTTTTTAACTCCTAAATCTGTGAATAAATTTATGTGGCGCCATTGTACTTCACCAGTGCTCATAATGCACCAGTACATCTAATTCTTCACGACTTTTTGTCCCAGGTTCGTCGGCAGGATAGCCTAAAGGAGTGAAAAGCAGTGGTTCCACATTTTCAGGTATTTTAAGAATTTTTTTAGCAGCTACAGCATCGAATGCAGCTATCCAACAAGTTCCTAGGCCTAAATCGGTGGCGGCAAGTATAAGATGGTCCATTGCAATGGCAGTATCCACATCCACATAATTCCTACCATCACTGCGTGTCCAGGACTCAGAACGTACCGTACAAGCACATATAACTAGGGGTGCTTGTGAAAACCAGTCTGCGTGGTAAATACGCTTCAGTTCTTCTGTTTTCCCCTCAGTTTTTATGACAATCAAGCGAAATGGCTGTTTATTAACAGCAGTTGGTGCTAGACGTGCTGCATTTAACACTTTTTCCAATTTTTCGTCTTCAACAGCTTTTGACTTGTAGCTACGGACACTGTATCTTTTTTCAATCAAGTCCTGAAATTCCATACTAATCCCCCATCTGAATTAATTAGATTAATCAAATATTATTAGGTGTTTCAAGTTTGTTAACATTTTTTCCTATTTCTTATCCCCTAACTTTATCTTGATATTTGTTGGCGGATCTTCGAAATTTCTTGTACAATACACATTTTTCCAGATTAACACTAAAAAAATAGCAGATTCTTCATCTATCGTGAAATTAATTGGAAAAATGAGAAAATATTTTTTTCCTAAATAATTTTTTTTTTTAATTCCCCATTTTACGGGCAACTTCCTTTAGTTTTTCCCTGATGGGTATATGTTGTGAACATAGTTCTTCGCAAAGTCCGCACTCCAAACAATTTCCTGCCATTTCCGTTTCTTTTAACATGAAGTGATACTGATTTCTTACTTCAGAATAATCTTCCAACATTTCTGCTTGGTTCAAATAACTGAAACATCGAGGGATATTTATCCCACTAATACAAGGCATACAATAACCACAAGCACTGCATTCTACTGCAATTTTTGCATGGAAAATATTTTTAACCTTTTCCATTATTTTAACCTCTTCTAAGGTCATTGAATTAGGTTCAGCATATTTAGCTGTGTTTAAGTTCTCTTGCAACTGTTCCATGGTGTTCATGCCACTTAAAACCACGCTAATTTGGGGAATGTTCCAAAGGTAACGGAAAGCCCACTCTGCAGGTTTTTTCTGGACTGGAGATTCATCCCATATTTTCTGAACAGCTGGGGGAACATTATTTGCCAGAACACCACCTTTTAATGGTTCCATGATTGCTACTCCTAGGTTTTTCTCGGCTGCGTATTGTAAACCTTCTTTACCTGCTTGGATATTTTCATCNAGGTANTTATATTGTATCATGCACATGTCCCATTTATAGGAGTCTACCACTTCTTTTATGAACTCTGTTTCATCGTGAGATGAGAATCCGGTATATNTAATTTTCCCATCAGCTACTGCATCATCTAAGAATTCCAGAACACCTAGTTCTTCCATGTGGATCCATTGTTTCTCTTTTAAAGAGTGGAGAAGATAAAAATCTATATAATCCGTTTGCAAACGTTTGAGTTGTTGTGTAAGGTAATTGTCCATATCTTTTTCATTTTCCAGTAACCAAGTAGGCAGTTTGGTGGCTAGATAAATCTTTTCACGCTGGCTGCTTTCAGAAAGGTACTCTCCAAGAAATATTTCACTGTTTCCTCCGGAGGATGTGCTGATACCATGGTAAGGATACGCAGTATCCAGATAGTTTATTCCCTGATCTAAGGCATGATCCAGTAGATTGGAAGCTTTTTCAACGTCTATTTTAANATTGTTACCCTTTGTTGGTAGACGCATGCATCCGAAACCTAGTATGGAAACTTTTTCCTTAGTTTTGCCCATTTCACGGTACAACATTAAAATCTCAATTTAAATTTTGTTATAAAAAAAATGTCCTTTTAAAAAGGGGATTTAAAATAAAATACACCGGACTAAATGAAAGATATAGAAAATTGAAAAGTGGATGCATGATTATCCTCTTCTTTTTTCAAATTCACTGTAAAGATCATTGAGATCTATACCTTTATAGACTAAAAGAAGGAGTGTGTGGAATATCAGATCACAAGACTCAGAAACCAAGTTTTCATTATTTTTAGAGGCAATTATGACTTCTGCTGCTTCTTCGCCAATTTTTTCTAGGATCTTATCCTCTGCATTTTTTTCATTGTCTTGCATTAAATTGGAGGTGTATGAATCAATAGGATCATCTCTCCTTTTCTCTAAAACTTGATAAACATCCCTGATAATCCTATCACTCATCATTTTGGCTCCTTATGGTCGTCTTTCCTTAGTGGGCCGGTTATGGCTATAAGAGGGTGTTGTGCATCATCAATGATCTCAATGTCTTCAAATGAAAAAACACCTTCTTTGTCAGCAGTTTTCTCCATTCCTAGCTTAATATCCTGGTNTAAAGTTATCACATAGGAATCAATTTGATCATAGCCTAATTTACGGGCAGCAACNGTTCGGTGATGGCCATCAACCAGTATATAACGATTTCCTGTTTTCACCACTATAGTTGGCTCTGCTAGTCCCCTTTCAAGTTCGTATGTGCGTCCCTGGAGTTCATCAGCATAGACTTTGTTCTGGGTGGGCCTGAGTTGACCAATAGGAACTTTTTCATGAACCAGCTTGGTTTTAATATCATAAAGCTGTTCCAATGTTTTTTTAAAATAACGAACCTTCATAGGAGTGGATCTTTCTATGTGTGAGCGTACGATGTCTGTATTTGTTATTATTCCCACAAGATGTCCTTTTTCATCTATCACTGGTAAACGAGAAATACCCATACGAAACATTACCCGGGAAGCATCATTGAGAGACATGGAATGGGCTGCCACCACCACATCAGTGGACATGATATCTTTAACCAGATGCACCCATGGTTTGAGTAAAAGGTCAAATGCAGTGACCATACCAATAACTTCACCATCTGTTTTCACTGGGAAGCCATCGTGGCCAGTATGTTTCATGAGCTGAATAACTTCTGCATTGGGAGTTTCAGGAGTGACAGTTATAACATCCCGGGTCATGTAATCTTTAACTAAAGTAGAATTAGACATCCGAATCTCCTTTTTTTATGTTTTTTTCCCATACTAACTTGTTTTCACATTCTATTTTAATAATACGGTGGTAAGGGATCATTGATCCGTCGATCATTATCATGAATCCTCCTTTTAGACATTGAATATCAACAGCGGGGATGGTTTTGAGGTTTCCCCTAATACCACGGTGAGAGTATGTAATTTTACAACCACTAATATCCTTCTTAGGATGCCATATCAACATGTCCAGAACTCTTTTAGCCATAAAGTTTTTGACCTTCTAGAAATTCACTGATCTTTTTTTCAAATTTTTTGGTTTTTTAGTTCTTCCACTACCATTTGATTGGTCAAAGCAGGATCAGCCTTCCCTCTCGTTATGCGCATCACTTGCCCAACTAAGAAATTTAAAGCTTTGGATTTTCCCTCAAAATAGTCAGAAACCGCGCTGGGATTCTCTTCTATTGCTTGTTTCACTGCAGACAGTACAGTGTCATCTTCAACCACTCCAACTAATCCCATCTCCGCTGCAATTTCACTGGGCATCTTGGAATTATGGGGGAGTTGCTCAATGATCCTCTGCCCAGCCTTGGTGGTGATTTTCTTATCTTGCAACATCGTGAGTAAATTCACCAGTTGGTCTGTGCTTATGGTACTTTCCTTAAATGTTAGTTTGTTGTAATATAAGACTCGTTTCAACTCGTCTCTCATCCATAGTGCTGCGAATTCCGGATCCAATTGGTGGGCAACTTCTTCAAATGCATCAGCCAGTTCAAGTTCAGAAGTTAGAACTTGAGCATGCTCTTTTTTAATACCATATTCTTTCACAAAACGTTCTGTTTTGATATGAGCTGGTTCTGGCATTTGTTCTAGGAAAGTTTCAACTTTATCTGCTCCAATAATCATTGGTGGCAGATCAGGATCAGGTATATGACGGTAATCATCTGTATCCTCTTTAAGCCGCATAGGGACTGTTATCATCTGAGATTCAAGGAAAGCACGTGTTTCCTGTTTGATTTCAATACCTCTTTTGATTAGATTTTTTTGGCGCACCATTTCGAACTGTAAAGCCTTGTATGCTCCTTTAATAGAGTTTACATTCTTAATTTCAGCCCTTTTACCCCCTTCCAGAGAGATGTTTACATCAGCACGCATAGTACCTTCCCCCCGGGCACTTCCACTATATTCTAAAACCCTTATAAGTTCTCTTAAGAATTTTCGAGCTTCTTCAGGAGATTTCATGTCTGGTTCAGTTACAATCTCGATTAATGGTATCCCTGATCGGTTGTAATCAACAATTCCCATATCTGGTTTGTATTGACCAGGATCTTCTTCTATGTGAACTTCTCTGATGCGAACTCCATTTAGATCTCCTTCGAATCCTATGGGAATTGATGTCCTCTGGAATCCTGAGGGAAGATCAGGATAATCATAATGTTTGCGCATGAAGTAGGTTACTTCTGGATTTATCTTGCAACCTAACATTAGAGCAATCATCAACGCACCATCCAGAGCTTTCTGGTTGGGNGGGTATGGTTTGGCTCCAGGCTGATTCAAGCATACATAACATATGTTAGTGTTGGGATCTGCCTCCTGGTAGTTAGTGTGACATGTGCAAAACAATTTTGATTCTGTTTCGAGTTGAACGTGGATTTCCAATCCGCACTTCATCTTAATGACTATTCCTCCTAAAATAACGAGTTAAATTTAGACCTTGTACTCTGTTTTATTATTACGACAACTATTGATATATCTTTTTAGGAATGGTTCCAGTCCACTTTTAGGACTTTCACCCCCCAGACAATTCAAATCGGTGAAAGTTCCCTTTAATTCCCTGCCAGCCCATAGAACCTCTTCTTCA
>JGI24709J26583_10000477_pt1 | contig 33914 bp, 46 predicted proteins | sample BioPla2DNA1_FD_26583 | JGI IMG/M metagenome (IMG submission 26583) | reverse complement strand
TCGAAATCATAAGTTCACTCCTTTTATGTTATATTAATAATAAATTTTATAATTCATATACATACAATTGTCATTCTAACATTAAAATCGTCATAAGTAAAGAAATAACACCAAATTTTCATTATTTTTTAGTATATTTCTATCAANTTTTAGTTTCTCNGTATTTGTTNAGTGACAAAACTTACTCTATTCCAATCCCTAAAGCCAGAAAATACTGCATTACTAGGGAGCTCCCCCTTATATAAAGGNTCTAAAAAAAGGGAACACCTAGGTGTTCCCTTCTATAGTAATAATTAAATCTCATTAAATTAGTTAGCGATAACTTGCTCAGTCTCTTTATCAAAGACATGAAGCTTTGACATATCAAATGCTACCTTTAGAGTATCATCTGGTCTTGCAGTTGTACGAGGATTAACACGAGCAGTAATCTCATTATCACCATCAATGTTAAGATATAAGAATACCTCAGCACCTAATAGCTCATATACTCTTACTGTAGCTTCTACAACGCTGTCAGGAGAATTGCTGATGAACATCTCTTCATCATGAACATCCTCTGGACGAATACCGATAACTACTGTCTTATCAATATAGCCACCATCAACTAGCTTCTTAGCTTTTGCCTCTGGAACCTTAACTGAATGAGAACCAAATGTAGCAAAAATGTCGTCACCCTTCTTGCTAATAACAGCATCAATGAAGTTCATCTGAGGTGAACCCATAAAACCAGCTACGAACAAGTTATTAGGTTTATCATATAATATCTGAGGTGTATCAACTTGTTGAATTAAACCATCTTTCATAACAACGATTCTTGTTCCAAGTGTCATAGCCTCTGTCTGATCATGAGTTACATAGATAATAGTAGCTTGTAATCTCTTGTGAAGTTTAGCAATCTCGATACGCATCTGTACTCTTAGCTTTGCATCAAGGTTTGATAAAGGCTCATCCATAAGGAATACCTTTGGTTGACGAACGATAGCACGACCCATAGCAACACGCTGTCTCTGACCACCGGAAAGAGCCTTAGGCTTACGATCTAGTAGATGCTCAATATCAAGAATTTTAGCTGCTTCATGAACTGATTTATCTATCTGATCCTTAGGTATCTTTCTTAATTTAAGACCAAATGCCATATTATCATAAACTGACATATGTGGGTACAAAGCGTAGTTCTGGAATACCATCGCGATATCCCTATCTTTAGGTTCTACATCATTTACCAACTTATCGTCGATCCATAATTCACCTTGTGTGATTTCTTCTAGTCCTGCGATCATACGAAGGGTAGTTGATTTACCACAACCTGATGGTCCAACGAAGATAATGAACTCTTTATCCGCTATATCAAGGTTAAAGTCTTTTACTGCCACAACCCCATTAGGGAATTGTTTTGTAATGTTCTTTAATGTTAAACTTGCCATTTCATATCCTCCTACTTTAATGTACAACTGTTTATTCTTGTACTGTTACTATAGGGTTATGATACACTATTTACTTATCTTGCACCATATCCCATTTTAACAAAATAAAAATTAGGGTTTTGTATAATTTGTATACAAGCAAAAAAAATAAGTAGATTTACCGATAATAGCTTTAAAATACGAATTACTTACTGTCTATATTCAATAAACCCCTCTCCCATTACCTCACGTACATCACTTACAATTATGAATGAATCCGGGTCGATTTTCTGAGCAATTTCAGTTATTTTTATTATTTCTTGTTTTGATACAACACAAAAAAGCATCTTCTTATCTGCCTGAGAATACATTCCCCTAGCATATATTCCAGTAACACCACGATCCATGCCTGTAAGTATTTCATGAGCTATCGCTTCATATTCATCAGATATGATATATGCCATCTTGGCAAACTTAAGTCCCTCTAGTATACCATCAGAAAATTTAGTTGCGATGTATACAGCTATTATTGCATACATTGCATTACTTATTCCAAAAACCAGTGCACCCACTAATATAATAGCCCCATCTATAAAATATAGTAATCTTGGGGCTGAGATATGCTTTTTCTTATCGTGTATCAGCATGGCAAGAAGATCAGTGCCCCCTGTAGAGGCCGATACTGAAAATATCATCCCAATTCCTACACCGGTTAAAGCTCCTCCAAATAATGATCCTAGAAGCTTGTCCTCTAGTTGAATATCAACTAGAGGAATAACATATAATGCAAGTGTTAGAAATATGGTTCCAGCTACGACAGGAACTATATAGTCTTTACCCATCAGCCAGATAGCTAAAATAAATAGGGGTACGTTAAAAAGAATATTAGATAACCATAAAGGGACTCCCCCTTCAACTAAGGTTAAGGTTAGGTGCTTAATAACTATAGCTAGGCCTGAAACACCTCCAGTTACAAGCTCCATCGGTTCAAAAATCAGGTTAATTGCTAAAGCCATTAGAACAGCGCCAGCTAATATAATTAAATATTTTTTTATAAGGTATGATTTTTTATTAGATTTATTTAATTCCATTTTGTACCTATAGTCCTTTATTTTAATTATTTCCCATTGATATAATCCTCTATCTGTTTCTTTGCCAGAGTTCTATCTATATAATATGCACTATTTTTGTCATTTCCATTAATCAAATCGAAAGTAATCCTATTAAGTGGTGTCTGTAGATAGCTTTCAAAATAGTTCATTTTTTCAAATAAAGTCAAATTAGAAATAAGCTTGGGATAGATGTCTTCTATGTAAGCTCTTAATTCTTCTGCTGTTTTGATTGATCTTAAAAATTCCTTGAACTCATTTGAAAAAACACTTTGTGAATATTCCTTAGATGTGAACATTGTATTATATATATCATCTGGGATAACCGTATAGTAACTGATTTCTATTCCCAAGAGTTCTTGGACAATTAATACGCTATATTCAAACATTACATCTTTATCAAAATACTTATTAACAGCCGAAAGCTTCATCACTTGAGGAATAGCCGGATGTACCAAGGTCAGCTTTTGATACAAGGCCTCCGATAATGTTATCTGCGTCCTAATTGGAATAGTGATATATTTCATCCTCTTCTCTTCACAATGAAATATCTCTAAAAGGAGATGTTCAAATTCTCCCGTATCAGAATTAACTACATATATAAGATTTTTAGATATATCATCAATTGATGGTACTGTGATTTGCTCCTTTTTCGGCTCCTCCTTTTGAACAGGAGTCACAACCTGGGCTTCAGGCACACTCCATAGGCGTATAACAGTTTGATAGCTTATCACACCTATACCAAAAAATATCAGTACGAAAACCATTGANTTTAAAAATCTTCTTGCAAATATTCCTCTTGCATCTTCTCTCACTTGATCACCTCGCACTGTCAGGGCCAATACACCATAAATTATTTTATCATATGAGTCACTTATTATCAATTAACAAATGTTTATGATTTATTTCTCCATAAAATAATGTATACTTATAAGAGAATAGGAATAGGAAAGGAATAATGATGAAACGAAAAACTGTATTGGTAACCGGAGCCTCTAGAGGGATAGGTAAAGCTATTGCAATTAAGTTTGCAAGGGAAAATTATAATGTAGTCATTACCTGCCTATCTAATAAAAAGCAGCTATTTGAAACCAAGTCTACAATTGAAGAACTTGGCAGGTCCTGTCTTCCATTCATTGGTAACATGGGAGACTACCTGGTAGTTAAGCAATTATTCGAGCAAATTAAAGATAGCTTTGGTAGCCTAGATGTCTTAGTTAATAATGCAGGGATTGCATCAATTGGCCTCTTTACCGATCTTACCCCAGATGGTTGGAGTAGAATTATTGAAACCAATTTGACATCTGTTTATAATACCTGCTCCCTTGCAGTACCTGACATGATTCATAATAAAAAGGGTAAGATAATTAACATTTCATCAGTATGGGGCAATGTTGGAGCTTCATGCGAAGTAGCTTATTCCGCCTCTAAAGGTGGAGTCAACAGCTTTACCAAAGCTCTGGCTAAAGAACTAGCTCCATGCAATATACAGGTTAATGCTATTGCTTGTGGTTTGATTAACACTGATATGAACCATACCCTTGATCAATCCGACCTCGAAAGTCTTGTAGAAGAGATTCCGGCCAACCGTCTTGGACAATCTGATGAGGTTGCACATCTAGCCTTTCAGCTTACGGAGAAAAACGAATATCTAACTGGACAGATTATAAGCCTTGATGGGGGATGGATTTAGGGAGTGATGGTTATCACATTATAAGTTTACAAAAACAGGGGATGGTTATTATCCAACTGAGACACGCTTGCGCTCGGATGTCGCTCATAGCGGTACTAAGGTCATGACAGATATGAATATCTGCCACAACCAAGTACCGATGGCGACAACGGTCTCATATGGATGAATAACCATCCCCTGTTATATTTAAATATAGTTCTGATAAACACTGGGGTTTTTCTATGGGTGATAAAAAATATTTCACTATACAATAATAAACTAATTATTATCCATTATTATTTCACCTTCTGTGTATTTTCTGTCCATTTGGTGGCGAAGTTTTCTATTTTCCACGGTGTCAAATATAATTGAGAAATCATAGTCCTCTGGGTAGAGCTGTGAGGCTGGTACTTGTAGCTTTACTCGCTTGTGATTAATCCAGATTTTCTTACCTGGAAGCTGTACTCGTAGGGCTCCTTTTTCATTAGCAGTCTGACAGACGATTCCCAGTTTTTTATCTGGATAAACCATAACACTATCTCCAAGATTGAACTTCTTTGCTTCTGTTTGATCATTGGTGATTTTTTTCTTCTTTCGGATGCTTTGACTGGTTTCTTTCTTCAATACATCTTTCTCACCTTCAAATACTAAGTCTTCTGGTATCTTGTCCCCATAGGCCTCTTTAACTGCTATTTTCAACATACTATCAGGCATACCTAGCTTCTGGGCAATATAGAATGCGCAGCTCTCTCCAGCTTCACCAATCACAAGCTGATAAAGGGGCTTTAGGCTTTCCTTGTCAAATGTCATCCTAGCATTTAATATGCCATCATATTTATCAGCATAGTTTTTAACTTCTGGATAATGGGTTGTTACTAGATAAAGTGCTCCACTCTTTCTTAACTCCTCTAAAANAGCTATTGCTATTCCCATTCCTTCTGTTGGGTCAGTACCAGATCCTACTTCATCCATAATAACAAGACTGTCCTTATTAGCTCTTTTAAGTATTTCGAGGACATTAGTAATATGGGATGAGAATGTTGACAGGTTTTCAGAAATATTCTGCCCATCTCCTATATCACATAAGATTGCATTGTTCATACAGATATCTGCTTCTTCACAAGCAACATGAAGTCCACACTGTGCCAAAAGACAATTTAAGGCTACTGTCTTGATGGCAACAGTCTTTCCACCGGTATTTGGTCCTGTTATAACAATACCATTAATCCCATCACCTATTCTAAACTGCAGGGGGACATTAATCTTTTTATCCATTAAGGGATGCCTACCACTTTTGATAACAATTCTTCTTTCAAGGTTAATATGGGGCTCCACACCGTCATAGCTAAGGCTTAGCTTGCCTTTAGCGAATATAAAATCTAGCTTTTCTATGGTATGACTATTGTTTTTCATAATATCACTGACATCTGCCAGCATGGCTGTTAATGTATAGAGAATTCTTCGCGTTTCATTCTCTTCATCTATCCTCAGATTTTGAAGATCATCATAATACTTAGAAACCGTAGTTGGTTCTATAAATAAAGTACTTCCAGTTGAAGATTTGTCAATAACGGAGCCTGATATTTTAGATCTATACTCTTTTTTAACCGGGATACATATATGGCCATTTCTCATGGTAGTAAAGTTATCAGACATATATTCCTTATTAGACTTTAATACCATATCTGCTTTTTCTCTCATCTTAATTTCAGTCAGATCAATTCCTTCTCTAAGAGACTTCAGAAGCTTTGTAGCATAATCATCTACCTTGCCCCCTCTTATCTTCACATGTAATTCTTCTTTAATCTCATCTAGGGAATCCAAATTTTCTTCATAATATGGTAGGCCAATCTCATATTTTTTGCAGCGCTTAAGATAATCCTTAAGTCTTGAAATAGCAGTCAGGGCATATGCCACTGTTTCTAGCTCTTCTGCTGTAAGACATCCACCTATATTGGCCACCTGTAGAAGCTCATCTATACCACTTAAGGAAGTGAAGGGAGGATTCCCCTCCTTCTCAAGAAGTAGCTTTGCCTCAGAAGTTTCCCTAAGCCGCCCATGAAGCTCCACTTCATCCATATATGGTTGCAAATCCTTAATCATCATCTTTGCTTTATCAGTGTAAGCAAACTCTTGTAACTGTTCTTTTATAATATCAAATTCTAAAACTTTCTCTGTACTTATCATTGTTTACCTTTCTATAATTAATATTTTAATTATAATCTTGTCTTTAATAGTTTTTTGCAACAAAAAAAGCATGACCTACGACATGCTTTCAAGAATCATAAATTAATATATCATGAAGAAAAACACTTCATGATCATTAGCTCCGATCGTATATTGCAAGCAAGCTTGCATATACTCACTACGCTTTCATTATATTGAAAATAAGAATCCTCCCATAGGAGCATCCAGCATTGTGAAGTCATTAGCTCTAACTATTTAATTAGTTATTATTCTCCACTAACACAATTAACATAAAACACATACCTTTCTTCAGTGTGAACTTTGGGCCAAAGGCACAAATTTGCCATTGAACTCAAAATAAACTTGTTTCCTATATAATAACAAGATAGCTTTAAATAGTCAATAATTTTAAAGTACTTGGGATAATTTATCCCTTGTGGCTTTTCCTATTATGGTTCCATCATCATTCATATGCCTGCCCCATCCAAGATTATCCCAGTAGATCAATACTGCAATTCTGGTCTTTGGACCGTAAGAGCCATCTACCACTAATCTTGGAAACCAATCAGGCAGTACAATGTTTAACCTTTCTTGAACCCATATAATATCTTCTTTTGAAGATTTTGGTGTAATAGACTTATTGGGTACATATTTCACTGGAACATACTCTATCCCAGTAAACCTGCAAATACCTTTAGCAATTTCTATGGCACTTTCTTTCCAATAATCCTCGTTGGCCATAAGCTCCGTAGCTTCTCGCTTATTGGTCATATATGCCAATTCAACAAGGATGGCTCCTTTAACATTCATAGCTTTACAGTTACACATAGCTAAGGATTGTTTTTTCAAGCCACGATTGCTTTGCTTACTACCTTGTATAAGCTCCTCCAAAACTTTCTTACCCATTTCTTCTGATTGCCCAAAATAAGTATCATGTATATATATTTCCAAACCATTTACATCGTTAAATGATTTGCCATCTCCAAATGCATTGAAATGTATAGATATAGAATAATCACATTTTGCCTTGGCTATTCTTCTTTGTCTTTCTGCTAAGGGTTCGTCTTCATCATTGTATGCATCCTTGTCATTCCAACCAGTTCTCATAGTCTTAATTCCACATCGTTCAAGTTCTTCCACAAGGAATACAGCAACCCCAACATCAGCTATATGTTCATGAAGTTGCTCCCCTTTTTTAATAGTAATCTTATTATTAATAATTACATCATGGGGAAATGGCGGTGTGCGCTTCCCTGCTGTATTACTTCCATGACCACAATCTATATTAATTAACATTCATATCGCCCTTCCTCTTTTTACACTTAATAGAATATAAATATAATTAATTTTATTCATCTTTATCTCATAATGTTACAAAAAACGAGAATAGGAAGCTTCGGTTTTCTTAATTTAAAAAGCGCCAGATAGAAACTACCTGGCGCTTCGAATACCTTGTACAAGAATTACAAAACCTTGACTGGAGTGTCGATCCTCATCGTCCTCCCTGTCCCACTATTTACTTTCACTTACAATTTTAGCAGCTTCTTCTCCTGCTGTTTTACCGAATACGTGAATATCCACCAGTGCATTTCCTCCAAGGCGGTTCGTTCCATGAATTCCTCCTGTTACTTCCCCTGCAGCTAAAAGGCCTGGTATTCTATCACCGTTTGTATCTAGTACATGAGTTTCTAGATCGATTTCTATACCACCCATAGTATGATGAACGGTAGGAACACGTGGTGATGCGTAGAACGGTGCTTTATCTATTTGTTTTCCAAAAAGTGTACGACCAAAATCATTATCTTTACCTGCTGCTACATAACTATTAAATGTATCATGAGTTTCTCTAAGCACTTGAGGATCAATTCCTATTTGCTCTGCTAATTCTTCAATCGTGTCAGCTCTATAAACTATACCATCTTCTACTAATTTATCTACCTTGTCGCCCCAGATATTTATCCCTGTTTCATTAAGATCAACCTCGTTGTTAGCACTAGAAATTACATAAGACATAGCATTAGTTTGAGCTAGTAGAGCATTGGTCATAGTATCTCTACGTCCATCCTCTGCCATAAATCTCTTACCTTCTTGATTAACTTGATAATAATGCTCTACACCTGCTCCACCAATCCATCCGTTTAGAGTACCATCCTTAGGATTTCCAAGTGGTAGAGATTGTATATATTCCATTCCTATAAGGTTAGCATTGGCAGCCTCTGCCATTTTTATGCCATCACCTACAATAGCTGGGCTATTTGTCGTAGGTAGGTTTTCTGTTAATGAAGGATCATATTCTTTTCTCATGTCAATGTTTGCAGCAAATCCGCCAGTAGCAATAATTACTACTTTGGCTCTAATCTCCATGTTTTGACCATTGGATTGACCTTTGATTCCAACAACAGTGCCATCTTCTATAATCAATTCCGTAGCTGGAGAGTTTAGAAGAATTTCAACTCCTAGTTTTCTAGCAGTGTCTTCACTGGCTTTGATATAATCGTATCCAGCAGCATTAATTGGCAAGTGAGCCCTTGGCCACAATCCACCTGGAACAGTTGTGATTTCATCTGTCCATTGCACTCCGTTTTCCGCCATCCATTCGCTAACTGGTAGAGATTCATCAACTAATTTTTCGATAAACTCAATTTTACCATTGTAATCACCACCATTATAGGTTTGTAATTTATGAAGTGCTGATGAATCGAATAATTTATCTTTTGGTCCATTTTCATAAGCTTCCAAATCAGCTTTTAACTCTTCCATCAATTCAACATGACGGTCGTTTTTTGGTTCCTCATTAACTAGGGCCCATGCCTTTTGCATACTTGCTTCATCCGCAGGTGCTATGTTTGCTTGTCTTGCTGGATCGACAGCATTATAAGGGCCTCCTGCTCGAACAGTATTTCCTCCTAAAGCAGCCGTCTTTTCAACCAAAATAACTTTAGCGCCATTACTAGCTGCTGAAGCAGCTGCTGCAAGACCTGCTCCTCCTCCTCCGATTACTACTACTTCAGTTTCCCTAATTACTTCTTCACCTTCAGCTGTTTTTACAGGAGCTTCTTTTAGGGATTTTACATCTCCACCAGCTTCTTCTACTGCTTTAGATACTGCCTCGATTAATGCTTTAGAAGTTACGGTAGCACCACTTACCATGTCAACACCCAAAGACTGAGCCTCTACAATGTCACTAGGAAGTTTCTCAATCGCAATACTTCCAATACCCACAGTCTCAGAGTTCTCTACTACCTCAATCTTCTCTATTTCCTTATCTGTAAATGTAGTTTTGACCTTTATTATGCCTCCATATCCATTTACTTCAGTAGCGTAGGTTCCTGCCTTGAACAACCCTGATATATCTGATGTATCTGATGTATCTTTCTTAGCACATCCAACAAGTGCAACTATCATCACAATTACTAATGTCACGGTTAGAATTTTTTGTCTTTTGAAACACATAAGCATCTTACCCCTTTCTTTCTATTTTAAATAATACTCTTATAGTTTCCCCAAGAATGAGGATTTCTATAAATTTAACTTCAAAATAATAACATCGTATTCAATGTTTGTCAATTATTTAACGCTAAAAATCAGTGGTAAGTTATACCATCCATTCAGGTAGAGGAGCAAATTACAGATGCCCTGGTGATAAATGAATGCACAATACTAAGCGGACTAGATCAAGGTCTAGAAATCCCCTTATTCATATTACTTTAATACTGCTAAGATCTTATCAATTTCTTCTTTTGATAGTTTTTTATTGCCTTCTCTACTTAAATACTCTAACAAATTGTCTGAATAATGATATGAATATACATGCATCTCTTCATCTGTATTATTTCGTATGTCTAAAGTTGTTTCTGCATTAGTGAAAAGCACCCCGTTATTCACCCATACGTTTATTCCATTCTCTTTTAAAACTTTACTTAGTCTATAAGTATGTGTTCCAACTTGTTTTACTGGACTATAAAATTGATTACTATATGAAGTACCTTTTTGACCCACTTTATGTTGAAGCCAATTTTCATCTTTTAGATTTCCTGTGATGTGACCATTTAGATTCTTTACCTCAACAATGGATACCCCATTTGGTGAAACAACAACAGTATCTATTTGAGATTCCCTTCCCTCATATTTTACTGTAATATCATTCACTATGTAATAATCATCTGGTAATGTAGATAAAAGCTTTACTGCTTCTCTTTCTCCCTTTAAACCCGAACCGACTTGTGTTTTTTTATCGAAAAAAACTTTAAACCAATGATGCCAGGAAACATTATAAGCGGATTGATAAGTGTAAAGCCTATAAATATTGCTATAATAGATAGTATAAAGCCCATACGATATTTGTTATTTACCTTCTCCAAGTGATTTGAATCTTTAATTACTTTCGCCAGAAAAAATCTCCTCCAGCCTATTATTATAATTATTATTAAAACCTAATATATTACACAATAGAACTCTTTAAAATTCCATGTTCTACAAAAAGATTTTCTTTTCGACAATATATTAAATTGTTTCGAATGGAGCAATTCAATATATTGAAAAAAAGCGCCAAGTGGAAGCCACCTGACGCTTTGAATAATTTTGATTAACGTTTTGAGAACTGTGGAGCACGACGTGCTGCCTTTAAACCGTACTTCTTTCTTTCCTTCATTCTTGGATCTCTTGTTAAGAAACCTGCCTTCTTAAGGAATGGACGATAGTCACTATCTGCCTGAAGAAGTGCTCTGGAGATACCATGTCTGATGGCACCTGCCTGACCTGTAAATCCGCCACCCTTAACGTTAACTGAAACATCAAACTTATCTTTTGTATCAGTAACACCAAATGGCTGATTAACGATTAATTTAAGTGTCTCTAAACCAAAATAATTATCTATATCTCTTTTATTGATTGTAATCTTACCTGTACCTGGTACTAAGTATACTCTAGCAATACTTTTCTTTCTTCTACCAGTTCCGTAATATCTTGCCTTAGCCAATGTTAGTTCCTCCTTTCAACCTCTCCAATTAATATTTGATTTCTAGTGCTTCTGGTTTCTGAGCTTCGTGCTTATGCTCAGGTCCAGCATATACATGTAGTTTGGTTAGCATGGTTCTTCCTAAAGGACCCTTAGGAAGCATTCCTTTTACTGCAAGAGCAATAACATCTGTAGGCTTCTTCTCTAACTTCTCAGCCAATGTTGTTTCTCTCATTCCTCCTACATAATTGGAGTGATTGTAGTATATCTTTTGCTCTAATTTTTTACCTGTAACATTAATCTTCTCAGCATTAACTACTATTACGTAATCACCTGTATCTATATGTGGTGTAAATGTTGGTTTATTCTTGCCTCTTAATATTTTAGCGATTTCTGATGAGAGACGACCAAGTGTATGTCCTGTAGCATCGATTACATACCATTTTCTCTCAATATTTGATGGACTAGCCATGAAACTTTTCATCGGTTTACCTCCTTATGAAACGTATTCCTCTACAAAAATACTGACATTCGTCAATTATCTTGTCATGAATAATAATTTTATTTTCTTATTTTGTGCAAAACCCATTTTCAGAAGGCCTTGCTTCATTTTATCAATCACGATCGGAAATACTGTTTACCGGGGCATTGGCTTAAGTATTCCACGTCACAATTCATTATTATATTATAAGACTCCGGGTGTGTCAAGCCTAAATCCACCGGAAATCTACTTATTTCCATAGTTAATTTTCACTAATGTTAAGCCTTCTGGGGGGGCTGTTGGCCCTGCAAGGCTTCTATCTAAGCCCTTAAGTATCTTAGGAATATCATCTGGTGGAAGGGCTCCTCTGCCNACCTCTATCAATGTTCCTGCTATTATGCGTATCATATTATAAAGAAAACCATTGCCNTNAATTGTTATGGCAATCATGTCACCATCCTTGTCCTCTTTAGTTACGGTCAAATCATATATAGTTCTAACAGTATCAGTCACTTGAGTTTTAACCGAGCAAAAGCTTTTAAAATCATGCTCTCCAACTAGGTAGCTTCCTGCCTTCTCCATTAACTCCAAGGAAAGAGGATAGTATACATAATGTGAATAATAGCGCTCCGTTGGTAGAGCAATTCTTCTGTTTAGTATCCGATATTTATAGGTTTTCATGCAATTTACCCTTCTAGGATGAAAATCAGGAGTAACTTCAATAGATGACTGAACCCTAATATCCTCTGGCAATCTCTGATTCAATGCTAAAGTAAATTTATCCGCTGGTATCCTACTATTAGTATCGAACACAGCCACATTGCCAAGAGCATGGACTCCAGAATCCGTTCTACTAGCACCAATGACCTCTATATGTTCATTAAGAAGGGAGGAAAGAGCTTTATTAACTTCATCCTCCACTGTGGGAAGTTCAGGTTGAACCTGCCAACCACAGTAATTGGTCCCATCATATGCAATTTCTAACTTAATTCGTTTCATATAAACTCCAAAATTTCTAAATCTTATGACACTCTAGCTGTTACTATCAAGACTCATCAAAGTCAAAAGAATAAGACAAGAAAGAATACTAACCTCTAAGACATTACATAATTATATTCTCAACCATTCGACTAGCTATAACAGCTACAAGGTACAATACTAAAGTACCATATCCGAGAAAATCTACTCCCTTATATTTTAGAGGTTTCATCTTAGTCCTCCCATCTCCGCCCCTATAGCAACGAGCCTCCATGGCCATGGCAAGATCATTAGCTCTTCGGAATGCGGAAACGAATAAGGGAACAAGTAATGGTATAAGGCTTTTTGCCTTCTTGATAAGACCACCACTCTCAAAGTCTGCTCCCCTTGCCATCTGCGCCTTCATTATCTTATCAGTTTCCTCTAATAAAATAGGTATGAAGCGAAGCGCAATTGACATCATCATGGCTATCTCATGAACAGGAACCTTAATACGACCTAGGGGTCTTAGAAGCTTTTCCAATCCGTCAGTAAGCTGATTAGGGGTAGTAGTAAATGTCATAAGGGATGAACCTATAATCAAATAAGTCAAACGTATTGCCATAAATCCGGCTGATCTTAGCCCCTCTTCAGATATCTTTATAAATCCTAGTTCAAATATAGGATCTCCAGGTGTTAAAAAGAGATTAAAAAACACAGTAAATAAAAGCAGTATTAATATTGCTTTAAGTCCCCTTATAATAAAACGAAAAGGTACCTTGGATAGCTTGATTACTGTAAACAAAAATATAGTAACTGCGATATATCCGAAGAAAGAGCGAAATAAAAATAAGGATACAATAAATAACAAAGTTCCAACCAGCTTTACTCTTGGATCCAATCGATGTAGGATGGATTCCGTTGGGTAATACTGTCCAATTGTTATGTCTCTAATCATAGTAAAACCATGCCTTTCATTATATATATTATTTGCCTCCAGATTCTGAGAATGAGTGCTCCCATTCATTCTTAGAGCGCAAATATGAGTGTGAAAGTGTTTTTTCTTTCATACCTATCGTTTGAGGCCTTTAATTATTTCGTCTCTAGCCTCAGCGACCGTAGTCACATCTGTTTCTACATCAATTCCCTTTTCCTTCAGAATATTCATTAAATAAGTTACTTGTGGGGCTGCCAAATCCATTTGCTCCAGCTCCTTATAACGAGAAAACACCTCTTTGGTTGGCTGATTCATCACAAGCTCACCATGGTTCATAACCAATAACTTATCAGCATAATTAGCGATATCCTCCATACTGTGGGTAACAAGAATAATTGTTATTCCACTTTCTTTATGAAGTTTATCAATCTGCTCTAATATATCATCTCGTCCTTTTGGATCAAGTCCAGCAGTAGGCTCATCAAGAATAAGCACTTCAGGATGCATTGCAAGTACCCCAGCAATAGCTACTCTTCGTTTTTGTCCTCCAGAAAGCTCGAATGGGGATGCATCAAGCAAATCTTCACCAATTCCTACAACTTTCAGAGCATTATATGCTCTAAGCTCAGCTTCCAATTTATCAAGTCCTAGATTATTAGGTCCAAATATAACATCCTTAAAAACCGTGGTTTCAAACAACTGATGCTCTGGATACTGAAATACTAAACCCACCTTACTTCTAAGTTTCTTAAGGCTGTAGTCCCGGCCATATATATCCTCTCCATTAAAATATATATGTCCACTTGTAGCTTTAACAAGTCCATTCATGTGTTGAACCAAGGTTGATTTACCTGAACCAGTATGACCAATTAAGCCTATAAATTCACCCTTATCAATAGAAAGATTAATATCTTTTAAGGCATGCCGTTCATGGGAGGTTCCTCCACTATATATATAATTAACATGGTCAAATACTATCTGCATTCTTATCACCCATTTTACTTTCTCTATTTATCTAATAATGCGCTAGTAAGCTCATCTATTGTAAGTATACCCTCTGGAATATCAACTCCAGCTTTTCGAAGCTCATAAGCAACTTCTGTAACCTGAGGTACATCTAGACGATATTCTTTAATTTCATCTACTCTAGTAAATATTTCTCTTGGCGTACCTTCCATAACAATCTTCCCTTGATTCATAACAATAACTTTATCTGCAAATATTACTTCATCCATATGGTGAGTTATTAGAAGTACAGTAACATTCTCCTTTTTGTTCAACTCTCTTGCAGTGGATATAACCTCTTTACGACCATTTGGATCAAGCATGGCTGTAGGTTCATCTAATACTATGCATTTAGGTTCCATAGCCATAATACCTGCAATAGCCACCCTTTGCTTTTGACCTCCAGAAAGCTTATTAGGTGAATGCTTTCTATAATCTAGCATACCTACCTTTTCCAAGCTTCTTTCAACTCTTTCCCATATCTCATCAGTTGGAACTCCTAGATTTTCTGGTCCAAAGCCGACATCCTCTTCTACAACAGTTCCTATAATCTGATTATCAGGATTTTGAAATACCATTCCAGCAGTTTGTCTTATAGTCCATATATGCTCGTCCAGCGATGTATTTAGTCCATCAACCCACACAGTTCCCTGAGTTGGGTATAGGATAGCGTTAATATGCTTTGCCAAAGTAGACTTCCCAGAACCATTGGCTCCTAATATTGCTACGAAATCTCCTTTTTTGATGGTAAAGTTTATATTATCAATAGCTTTATTAATAGATTCAACGTTACCGTTGTCATCACGTCTTATATACTCGTAAGCTAAATCCTTTACTTCAATCATATCTTTGTCCAATTCCCTTCACTCATTTCTCTAGAACTATATAACTTTTAGTATAACTCAAATTAAAGCATAAACTTACCAACAAATCAATAGAATGATAAATCATTTTTTATAACATGCTACTATTCAGCCTAATAAGACTAGAGGATAAGGCCAGAGGACAATGATTCCCTCAGGCCCTTTCAATACCTAAAGGCTGAATAGTAACAAGCTTTTGAGTAAAAAAAGACTGCTGTCTTCCTTTTATAAGGGCAGCAGTCTTATTGTATGATTTATAAATACTTTTAATTACACCAGCTCAATTAATACTTCCATAGCTGCATCACCTTTACGAGGTCCAATCTTTACGATTCTTGTATATCCACCGTTACGGTTTGTATACTTAGGTGCAATCTCATCAAACAACTTATCGGATAGATTAATTGATTTAGTATTTCTTTTCTTTCCAGCAGCTTCTGCAGGAACTTCAGTAATAGGATAAAGGTATTTCATCATCTGTCTTCTTGCATGAACACGAGAAGCATTATCTTTCTTAATTGTCTTCTCAACATCATCGAATACAGTAACCTTCTTGCCATCTACTACTTCTTTAATTCTTTTACCATCTTTATCTTTACGGGCAACTTTAGTAGTTACCTTAACCGTCTGGAAATTATCTTTTTCCTTAACAGCAAGTGCTATCATACTCTCAGCAATTTTACGAATTTCTTTAGCCTTAGACTCAGTAGTAACAATCTTGCCATGATAAAGCAAATTCGTAACCTGGTTTCTCAGCAAAGCCTTACGCTGGCTTGAAGTTCTTCCAAGCTTTCTATAACCTGCCATTTCTTTCCCTCCTTCGAATCATTGTAACTTTACGAACTCTATTTAGTCTTCGCTCTGTCTTAAGGACAAACCAAGCTCTTTTAGTTTTGTAAGTACTTCTTCTAAAGACTTACGTCCCAGATTTCTTACCTTCATCATATCCTCTGCTGTCTTATTAGTAAGTTCTTCAACAGTATTGATTCCGGCTCTCTTTAAGCAGTTATATGAACGAACAGATAACTCTAGTTCGTCAATGTTCATCTCAAGTACTTTTTCTTTTTCATTATCTTCTTTTTCAACCATGACCTCTGCAGTCTTTGCGTTTTCAGATAAATCAATAAAAGAATTTAGATGTTCGCTTAAAACTTTTGCAGCTAAGCTTACTGCCTCGTCAGCCGCAAGTGTTCCGTTAGTGTATACATCTAAGGTAAGCTTATCAAAGTCTGTAATCTGACCAACACGAGTATTTTCTATAGATAAATTAACCCTTTCTACAGGGGTATATATAGAATCAACTGGTATAACTCCAATTGGTAACTCATCATGTTTATTCTTGTCAGCGCTTACATATCCTCTTCCGTTAGTGATAGTCAACTCAATATATAGTCTACTATCAGGACCACCGCTTAGTGTTGCGATCACTTGATCAGGGTTGAGAATTTCAATGTCCGGGTCAGCCTGTATATCCCCTGCAGTCACTACAACTTCACCTTCAGCTTCAATATAAGCTGTTTTAGGTTCACTCGTATCACTTGTGTTCTTGATTGCCAAGCTTTTAATATTCATGATAATCTCAGTAACATCTTCTTTACAGGAAGGAATTACACCAAATTCATGAACTACACCGTCAATTTTTATCTGGCTTACAGCAGATCCAGGCAGGGATGAAAGCATAATTCTCCTTAGGGAATTACCTAACGTCGTACCGTATCCTCTTTCTAGAGGTTCTACTACAAAACGTCCAAACTTGTTATCTTCGGTTAATTCTGCAATCTCTATTTTGGGTTTTTCAAAATCAAACACAACAGGACCCTCCTTTTGGGTAATTTGAGTTGATTATTTAGAATACAACTCGACAATAAATACTTCATTTACCGGAACATCGATTTGGTCCCTAGTTGGAATTTCCTTAACAACACCTGATAAGGTCTCTTGATTTCCTTCAAGCCATGCAGGTATAGTTCTTCCTCCAGTTACCTCTAAGATATCCTTATATCTTTGAACGTTCTTATATTTTTCTTTTATCTCAATAGTATCTCCAGCTTTTACTGTATAAGATGGAATGTTAACTGTTTTACCATTCACTAATACATGCTTATGATCAACTATCTGTCTAGCTTCTTTTCTAGTTCTAGCAAAACCAAGACGGAAAACCACGTTATCCAATCTAAGCTCTAATAGAGTCATTAAGTTCTCACCAGCTGTGCCAGTCTTCATCTTCTTTGCTCTAGCAAATAGATTACGGAAAGGCTTCTCTAAAACACCATATATGAATTTAGCTTTTTGCTTTTCACGAAGCTGTAAACCATATTCGCTTAATTTCTTTCCTTGTCTTACGGCGCGATTAGATTTTTTATCAATTCCAAGATAAGCTGGCTCTAAACCAAGGGATCTACATCTTTTTAATACAGGACCCATATCTCTTGCCATTAATTTTACCTCCTATTATACTCTTCTACGTTTAGGCGGACGACATCCATTGTGTGGAACTGGAGTCACGTCCCTGATACTGGTTACTTCGATTCCACAAGCTTGAAGTGCACGAATTGCCGCTTCTCTACCTTGACCAGGACCTTTAACCATAACTTCTACAGATTTTAAACCATGAACAAGAGCTGCCTTAGCTGCTGTTTCAGCTGCTACCTGAGCTGCATATGCGGTAGATTTTCTAGAACCTCTAAAACCTAATCCACCAGCACTTGCCCAAGAAAGCGCGTTGCCTTGTGCATCTGTCAGAGTAACAATTGTATTGTTAAAAGATGACTGAATGTGTGCCTGTCCACGATCGACGTTTTTCTTGACACGCTTCTTTGTCATTTTTTTTGATGCTGCTATTTTCTTAGCCATCTAACAAACCCTCCTATTGGATTTTATAGTCTTCAAGCAGGCAAAGCCTTAAATATGTTTGCCTGTGATAATTATTTCTTCTTATTAGCTACTGTTCTTCTAGGACCTTTTCTAGTTCTAGCATTGGTCTTGGTCTTCTGACCACGAACAGGTAGTCCTTTTCTATGACGGATTCCTCTATAACATCCGATTTCTTGTAGTCTTTTAATGTTCATGGCGATTTCTCTTCTTAAATCACCTTCAACATGCTGTGAACTATCGATCACATCACGAATTCTAGATACTTCTTCATCTGTTAAGTCCCTAACACGAGTGTCTGGATTAACATTTGCAGCAGTAAGAATACGATTCGAACTAACTCTTCCTATACCATATATATAGGTAAGTCCGATTTCAACACGTTTCTCTCTTGGTAAGTCTACACCACTGATACGAGCCATGTTCTTAATACACCTCCAAATAATATTTGTTTTTATAATTGCGTAATGTAATTCACTACGCCAGCCGCTTTAAATTGTAACAAACAAAGGGGTTAATCCTTTGCTGCTAAGTTCCGTGATGACGGCACGGTTCTTAAGACAAACTATACTTATTATAAGTTCATCCACAATATCACTAAGGCACGTTGTCTCCAACAGCCCTTTCGTAACACAAAAAGCAAGACTTAAGATTATATAAAACAACAGTTAGTCTTTGAGGTACCAACTTATTGTATATTAGCCTTGTCTTTGTTTGTGTTTAGGGTTTTCGCAGATAACTCTAACTGCACCCTTTCTCTTAATAATTTTGCATTTCTCGCAAATTGGTTTTACTGATGATCTTACTTTCACAGTAATTCACCCCTTTCAAAAAAGTCCATTTTCAATTATATCACCGGCTATTTATAATAGCAAGCAATATTTTTTCTATTTTTGAAAATATATATTCAAAAACATCTATATAATAGATGTTCTATGAATCATGTGAACAGGATGTACTTAATATTCAAATCACTTGATATATAATTAAATAATATCTTAGGTAATTTAATCGACTATTTGTCTCGCCATATAATTCTTCCCTTAGTCAAATCATAAGGGGATAGCTCTAATGTTACCTTATCACCAGGTACAATCTTAATATAATTCATTCGTAGTTTACCACTGATATGAGCCAAAACTTTGTGGCCATTCTCTAACTCAACTTGGAACATTGCATTAGGTAACTTCTCAATTACTCTACCTTCAATTTCTACTACATCGGCTTTTGACATTATTCAACCTCCTTACCATGAATTTCCTTTTGTAACAATTTAAGTGTTCTTTTTATTTCTTCATTAGTTATACACCCTCGAACTAATTTATCCTCAAGGATGGGATCTAGCTTTTTGCAAATCTGCATATGTTTAAGCTTTTTTCTTTTAGGACGATCTAAAGTTCTAATCTTACCATCACATAAAAGTCCATATCCATTGTCTATTCCTAGGATTATATACCATCTCCCCGCATCATGACCAGCAGTTGACATAGCATAATATCCGATTTTTAAATCATTTACCATAAATAAGCTTAGCCTTTCTATTAGGAAGAAAAACCATGTTCCTTATACTTTATATAAGGTTAATATCTCAGGGTCACCATCTGTTATTAGAATAGTGTTTTCATAATGGCCTGACATGGAACCATCTGCTGTAACTACTGTCCAATCATCATCCATCCATAGGACATCATAGCGACCAACATTCACCATAGGTTCAATTGCCAGAGTCATTCCAGCCTCTAACCTAGGACCTCTACGTTTTTGCTTGAAATTAGGTACCTGAGGTTCTTCATGGAGGCTTTTACCTATTCCATGACCAACCAGATCCCTGACTACTGAATAACCAAAAGACTCTACATACTTTTGAATAGCTTCAGATATCTCAAATAAATGGTTACCAGACCTTGCCAGTTTTATTCCTTCATAAAAACTTTGCTCAGTAACCTCAATAAGTTGTCTTGCCTCCTTGGATACCTCACCAACAGCTACTGTTCTAGCAGCGTCTGAGTGATAACCTTTATAAATAACACCGCAATCCAAGCTTACTATATCACCATCTCTAAGAATTCTATCCTTAGATGGAATTCCATGTACCACCTCGTCATTAACAGAAACACAAAGTGATGCAGGAAATCCTTCATAATTTAAAAAGGAAGGAATACAGTTAAAGCTTTTTATAAGCTCTCTGCTCTTTTTATCAATATCCAGAGTTGATAGGCCTGGTCGAATGTACTCTTGTAATTCTTTTAATACAATGGATAAAATACGACCAGATTCTCTCATTAATTCTATTTCATTCTCTGACTTTATATTAATTGACAATATTATCTCTTCCTTTCAATGATTACAACCTATCATATTGCTCAAGTCTATATACAATATATTAGTTACCTTCAATAAGAAGAACAACCTCTTCAAATGCTTCATCCATAGTCTTAGTTCCATCTACAGATTTAAGTATTCCCTTATTAGAATAATATTCAATTAAGGGTTGCGTCTGCTCATGATACACAGTCAGACGTTTCTTAACTGTCTCAGGCTTATCATCTTCTCTTAACACAAGAGGGCTGTCACATATGTCACAAATTCCTTCCTTTTTAGGTGGAATAGTAATTGTGTGATATGTAGCTCCACAATTAAGACATGCTCTTCTTCCTGCCATACGATCTATAATAACTTCATCAGGAACGTCTACATCAATAGCATATTCAACTGCATCTTGATTGTTCGCTAAAGCTTTATCTAAAGCTTCTGCCTGAGGTATAGTTCTAGGGAAACCATCTAATACATATCCATTTGCACAATCAGGATTTTTAAAGCGATCAACTACTAAATCTACAACAAGTTCATCTGGTACAAGAAGACCTTGATCCATATAAACCTTTGCTTTATTACCTAACTCTGTATTGTTCTTTATATTAGCACGGAAAATATCTCCTGTTGATATGTGAGGAATATTATACTTTGCTGCAAGTCTCTTTGCTTGTGTTCCCTTACCTGCTCCAGGAGCTCCTAACATAATTATCTTCATTCTGCCATTCCTCCAAATTATATTTGGTGCATCTTTAGTTTTTGTATGCCTTGAATCACAATATCCATTATGAGGCTATAAGCCTCATAATGGGATTATTATTAGTCATTTAGGAAGCCTTTGTAGTGGCGAACTAGCATCATGGATTCAACCTGTTTCATTGTCTCAATAATTACGCCAACAATAATGATTATTGAAGTACCACCGAAGCTAACGCTTGCACCAAATCCTCCTGAGAATATTATAGGTATTACAGAAACGATTATAAGTCCTATTGCTCCTATAAAAATAATATAATTAAGCACTTTTGTTAAATAATCTGTAGTAGGCTTTCCAGGACGAATACCAGGAATAAAGCCACCTTGCTTCTTCATATTATTTGCTACTTCCATTGGATTAAAGGAAATAGAAGTGTAGAAATAAGCAAAGAATATAATCATTGCAATATAAATAAGTAAACCTAGAGAATACTTGAAATCTCCCCAGCTGTCGAATACTAACCAGCTTCCCTGATGTAGTACCTTAAGTACTTTAGGCCAAAAATACGCTCTTGCAGGCTCAACACCTAGAAAAGAGCCAATCAAAATTGGGAAGTTCATTAAAGAACTGGCGAAAATTACAGGCATTACACCTGCAGTATTAACCTTAATTGGAATGTGGGATGTTTGTCCCCCAACCATTTTTCTTCCTTGTACTTTCTTTGTGTACTGAACTGGAATTCTACGTTCACCATTTTGCAGTATAAGAACAAGTACAATAGTAACTACTATTACTGCCACTATAATTAGAGCAGCAAAAATAGCCTTTCCAACAGCTTTATTATACATAAACTGATAATAAAGATTGACAAAATCACTTGGCATTGTAGAAACAATATTAATTAACAAGATAATTGAAATACCATTACCTACACCCTTTTGTGTAATCTGTTCTCCTAACCACATGAGAAATGCTGAACCGGCAGTAAAGGAAGCGATGATAACTACTACGTTAGTAAATGTATAGCCACCTTCTAATGCACCTGTACTACCAAAACCAATCGCCATTGCACCAGATTCAACTACAGCTAATCCAATAGTCATATACCTAGTAATTTGATTGATTTTCTTTCTTCCGTCTTCTCCCTCTTTCTGCATCTCTTCCAATTTAGGAATAGCTATTGTTAATAGCTGAATTATAATAGAAGCAGAAATATATGGGGATATACTAAGGGCGAAAATAGACATTTTTGCAAAGGATCCACCAGTTAAGATATTAAAGAATCCTAATGAACTAGCATTAAACCATTGATTTGTCACATCTCTGCTTATTGCAGGAGCTGGGAGTAGTGTTCCCAGCCTAACTATAATAAGTGCTATTAATGTAAAAAAAAGTTTACTGCGAATATCCTTAACTTTTAAAGCATTTCGGAGTGTTTTAAACATTAGATCACCTCAGCATTTCCACCAAGAGCCTGTATTTTTTCCACTGCACTTGCACTAAATGCATTAACCTTGACATCAAGCTTCTTAGTTAATTCTCCGTTTCCGAGAATTTTAACACCGTCTTTCGGGTTTTTTATGATTCCAATTTCTTTTAGTGAATCAACTGTTACGGTAGCACCTTCATCAAATCTGTTTAATACATCTACATTTATTGCAACGATTTCTTTAGTATTTCTATTAGTAAAACCACGCTTCGGAATACGTCTGTAAAGTGGCATCTGACCACCCTCAAATCCTATTCTAGGAGCTCCGGAACGAGCTTTCTGACCTTTATGGCCCTTACCAGCAGTTTTACCATTTCCTGACGCGTGTCCACGACCTTTTCTAAAAACACTCTTTTTGGAACCTTCTGCTGGTCTCAATTCTGATAGATTCATCTTCTGCACCTCCTTTTAGCGTCTTATATTTCTTCAACTTTTACTAAATGCTTAACCTGAGCGATCATTCCTCTAACTGCAGGATTATCAGGCATCTCTACCGTCTTATTAAGCTTTCTAAGACCAAGAGCCTCAACTGTCTTACAGTGCTTCGGAATGGCGCCGATTGTTGATTTAACTAAAGTTATTTTTAATTTATCTGCCATTTTGACACCTCCACATTCAAATAATAACGAGGTAGGGCAGCTGTTATTGCAACAGCTGTTCTACTGGTATACCACGAAGCTTAGATACTTCCTCTGGGGTCTTTAACTGGCTCAATCCTTCAATTGTAGCAAGTACAACATTCTGCTTATTGTTAGAACCAAGAGATTTGGTACGAATATTCTTATAACCTGCAAGTTCAAGAACGTTACGCGCAGGACCACCAGCTATAACACCGGTACCTTCTGGTGCACGTTTTAATAAAACTGATGCTCCACCAAATTTACCGATAAAGTCATGAGGCACACTGCCATTCTCATCTATTGGTATATTAACTAATTTTTTAATTGCATCTTCTTTTCCTTTACGAATCGCTTCTGGAATCTCAGATGCTTTTCCTAAGCCTGCTCCAACGTGTCCGTTCTTATCACCTACAACAACAAGTGCTGTAAATCTAAAATTACGTCCACCCTTAACAACCTTAGTAACACGCTTTATGGATACTACTTTATCTTCTAATTCCATTTGACTGGCATCTATGATTGTTCGTTTCATATTCTTCCTCCTTGTTTAGAATTCCAGACCAGCCTCACGAGCTGCATCTGCCAACGCTTTAATTTTACCCTGATATATAAAGCCGCCACGATCATAGACAACTGTCTTAATTCCTTTTTCCAATGCCTTCTTAGCAATAACAGTTCCTAAATATGCTGCCGCAGCTACATCGTTGGTCTTTTCTAGTTGTGCTTTAACATCCTTTTCTAAAGTAGATGCTGCAACTAAAGTATTACCTACTGTGTCATCTATAATCTGGGCATACATATGATTGTTGCTTCTATACACAGCTAAACGCGGTCTCTCAGGAGTACCTGTGAAACGATTACGGATTTTTAGATGCTTCTTTCTACGAATATCAACTCTAGATTGTTTATTTACCATTATATTTCACTCCTCCCTTATTTCTTACCGGTCTTACCAACCTTACGTCTAATCACTTCATCAGCATATTTAATACCCTTGCCCTTATAAGGTTCAGGTCTTCTCTTATCTCTGATTTCAGCGGCGTACTGGCCAACCTTTTCTTTATCAATACCTTTAACAATAATTTTATTCTGTCCGTCCAAAACAGATTCAACACCTTCTGGATCAACCAAAACAACAGGATGTGAATATCCTAATGTTAAATGTAACTCTTTTCCTGTTTTTGCAGCTCTATAGCCAACACCGTTAACTTCAAGATGCTTCTCGTATCCCTCAGTTACACCTATTACCATATTGGCAATTAGAGTTCTAGTAAGACCATGTAATGATCTAAATTTCTTCAAATCACTAGGTCTTGTAACAATTATTTCTTCGCCTTCAACATTAATACCTAATTCAGCAGGTAATACTCTTTCAAGTGTTCCCTTAGGTCCCTTAACGGTCACTTTATTATTTTCTGCTATATCTACAGTTACACCTGCAGGTATAGCGATAGGCATTTTTCCTATACGTGACATGCCCGCACCTCCTATTTTATTTTACATGGACGCATTTAGCAATCCGCGAAATCACTCCTTGAGTGATTTTGCCAAGTGATTATCTTTTTAATCACTTTTACCATATGAATGCTAAAACCTCTCCACCTACGTTTAATTCTCTTGCTTCTTTATCGGTGATAACACCTTTATTTGTTGATATAATAGCAATTCCTAAACCTCCAAGAACCTTTGGAAGCTGATCTCTATTAGCATATACACGAAGACCTGGCTTAGAAATTCTCTTAAGTCCTGTGATTATCTTAACATTTTTATCTTTACCATACTTTAACGTAATATGGATATTGCTGAAACCGCCAACTTCTTCGATTGAGTAATTTCTGATGTAACCTTCTTTTTTAAGGATCTCAGCTATTGAAACTTTCATCTTAGATGCAGGTATATCTACTGTTTCATGTTTAGCAGTATTTGCATTACGAATTCTTGTAAGCATATCTGCAATTGGATCGCTCATTGTCATGTTAATTGCCTCCTTTCTTAACTTCCTACCAGCTTGCTTTCCTTACTCCTGGTATCTGTCCTTTGTATGCTAATTCACGAAAACATATTCTGCAAACACCGTATTTTCTTAAATATGCATGTGGACGTCCACAGATTTTACAACGGTTATATTCTCTTGTGGAGAACTTCTGTGGGCGTTGTTGTTTAATTTTCATTGACTTTTTAGCCATGTGAACTCCTCCTTTATTTTCTAAACGGCATGCCGAATTGTGTCAATAACTCACGAGCTTCCTCGTCTGACTTAGCAGTAGTAACAAATACAATATCCATACCTCTTACTTTATCAATCTTATCGTAATCAATTTCAGGGAAAATAAGTTGTTCTTTAATTCCAAGAGCATAGTTTCCTCTACCATCGAATGCATTAGGGTTAACACCTCTAAAGTCACGAACACGAGGCAAACTTAAGTTGATCAAACGATCAGCAAATTCATACATTCTTTCGCCTCTAAGTGTAACCTTACATCCAATTGACATGCCTTCTCTTAACTTAAAGTTAGCAATGGATTTTTTAGCTTTGGTAATAACAGGTTTCTGACCAGAAATAATCTCAAGGTCTTTAACTGCTGAATCTAATGCCTTTGCATTTTCTTTAGCCTCACCAACGCCCATATTTATTACTATTTTATCAAGCTTAGGTACTTCCATAGTATTTTTATATCCGAATTTCTTGGTCATACCGGCTACTATTTCATTATAATATACATCTTTTAATCTAGCCAAAGCAGTGTTCCTCCTCTCTGTATTAATCAATTACATCGCCAGTTGACTTAGCGAAACGTACTTTGCGGGTACCTTTTTTATCTTCTACAGTTTTAAATCCAACTCTAGTAGTTTGACCCTTATGAACATACATTACGTTAGATACATCGATTGGCGCTTCTTGATGGATTATTCCACCATTAGGGTTAGCCTGGTTAGCCTTGCTATGCTTAGTAACCATATTGATACCTTCTACTAATACTCTACCACCCTGAGAAGATATAACCTTACCCTCTTTACCTTTATCTTTACCAGTGATTACTTTTACTGTATCACCTTTTTTGATTTTCATCGTTGCCACAGTCGACACCTCCCTATAATACTTCTGGTGCTAAAGAAACGATTTTCATAAATTGTTTCTCTCTTAGTTCTCTCGCTACTGGTCCAAAGATACGTGTTCCTCTTGGATTCTTGTCTTCCTTTATAATAACAGCAGCATTTTCATCAAATCTAATATAAGAACCATCTTTACGGCGTGCTCCCTTAACGGTACGAACGACAACAGCTCTAACTACATCGCCTTTTTTAACAACTCCGCCTGGCGTTGCATCTTTAACCGTAGCGACAATGATATCACCTATATTAGCATATCTTCTAGTTGATCCACCTAATACTCGGATACAAAGTATCTCTTTTGCACCAGTATTATCGGCAACTTTAAGTCTTGATTCCTGTTGTATCATGATAATACTCCTTTCAGTTGTTGTACAACTGGCCGCAGGGCTAAGCCTACGATCCTTTGTCATTACTTATATGAATTCAATTATGTGAATTCAATTATGAAACAGTCATAAGATTCTATGCCAGATTATTTTGCTCGCTCGATAATCTCCACAAGTCTCCATCTTTTATCTTTTGATAAAGGTCTGGTTTCCATAACTCTTACTCTATCTCCGATGTTGCAATCATTGTTTTCATCATGTGCCTTAAGCTTGTGGGTTCTTTTCATAATCTTTCCATATAGTGGATGTTTAACATTGTCAGTAATAGCTACAACAATTGTCTTATCCATCTTATCACTTACCACTTTGCCGACACGAACTTTTCTTAAATTTCTTTCCACAATGAAACTCCTTTCCATGACCTTGGGCCATGCCTATAGCTGACCTAATGTCTATATTTAATTGGAAGCTTTAGAAAGTTCAGAAATTACTGTCTGAATTCTAGCAATATTTCTTCTAACTTCTTTAATCCTGCTGGTATTATCCAACTGATTGGTTGCGTTTTGGAATCTCAGGTTAAAGAGTTCCTTTTTAGCAGCTACTAATTCTTCGTTCAATTCTGTAGCTGATTTCTTTTTTAAATCTTCTACATATTTATTAATTTTCACTGTTTTCACCGCCTTCTATTTCTGCACGGGAAACGATTTTACATTTCACCGGTAATTTGTGCATAGCAAGACGTAATGCTTCTTTTGCTGTCTCCTCAGGAATACCTGCGATTTCAAACATTACACGTCCTGGTTTAACAACTGCTACCCAAAATTCTGTAGTACCCTTACCAGAACCCATACGAGTTTCTGCAGGTTTTGTTGTAACAGGCTTGTCAGGGAATAATTTGATCCATACCTTACCACCACGCTTAGTAAAACGTGTCATTGCAATACGTGCTGCCTCTATTTGATTAGATTTAATCCAAGCTGGCTCCATTGCAACTAAACCATATTCACCATATGCAAGTGTATTGCCTCTCGTAGCCTTTCCTGACATAGAGCCACGGAACTGCTTACGATGCTTAACTCTCTTAGGCATTAACATTATTTATCGCTCCCTTCCTTTTTTGCTCCTTTTGTAGGAAGTACTTCACCATGATATATCCAAGCCTTCACACCCATCTTACCATAGGTTGTATTAGCTTCAGCAAAACCATAGTCGATGTTTGCACGTAAAGTTTGTAGAGGTATTGTACCCTCGTTGTAAAACTCTGTACGAGCCATATCCGCTCCACCAACACGGCCAGATACTGCTGTCTTGATACCCTTAGCTCCTGCTTTCATTGTTCTGCTCATTGTGGATTTCATAGCTCTTCTAAAAGAAACACGATTCTCCAACTGAGTAGCAATGTTTTCTGCAACTAACTGTGCATCTACATCAGGTCTTTTAACTTCTTTGATTTCTATGTTTAATTTCTTAGATGTAAGCTTAGCAAGATTAGCTTTAAGCTTTTCAATCTCAGAACCTGCTCTACCGATAACCACACCAGGTTTTGCAGTAAATATAATTAATTTCAAACGATCTGATGCTCTTTCAATTTCTATCTTAGAAACACCAGCACTGTATAGCGAATTCTTTACATATTTTCTAATTTTATAGTCTTCAACTAGATTATCAGAAAAATCCGCTTCGGCATACCATCTGGAGTCCCAATCATTGATAACTCCAACTCTTAAGCCATGAGGATTAACCTTTTGTCCCATTATTGCCCTCCTTATCTTTCATTAAGCACAACTGTGATGTGGCACATTCTCTTCTCAATACGATAAGCTGTACCTCGTGCTCTTGGTTTTATTCTTTTCATAATTGGTCCCTGATTCGCGTAACACTCTTCAATATAAAGTTTAGAGGGATCCATATTCTTAACCTCAGCATTAGCAATTGCTGACTTTAATAGTTTTAAAATTAAACTTGAAGCATATCTTGGATTATAAGATAAAATACCAAGTGCTGTTTGTACATCCTTACCTCGAATGGCATCTAATACGAAACAAGCTTTTTGAACTGATACTCTTGCATAAGATAACTTTGCAGAAGCTCTATTGTCTACTATCTCATTTCTTTCTCTTTTTATTTGGGATCTATGTCCTTTAGCCATGGATGAAACCTCCTTCCATTCAATGCCTATGCATTATTTTCTCATAGTCTTCTTTTCGTCTTTACCGTGTCCTCTATAGGTTCTAGTGGCAACAAACTCACCTAGTTTATGACCAACCATATCTTCAGTAACATATACCGGAACATGTCTTCTACCATCATGAACAGCGATTGTATGACCAACCATCTGTGGGAAAATGGTAGAACGGCGTGACCAGGTCTTAATTACTGATTTATCACCGGATTTATTCAGTGCATCTACCTTTTTCAATAAAGATTCATCAGCAAATGGTCCCTTTTTTAATGAACGAGCCATGTATTCTAACCTCCTTAGAATTTCTACTGTTTACTTACTTAATCGGATTTCCGTCTCTTCTTCTAACAATTAACGCATTGGACTTCTTGCCATTCTTTCTTGTCTTAAGACCAAGAGCTGGCTTGCCCCAAGGTGTCATAGGACTTGGACGACCAATTCCTGTCTTACCTTCACCACCACCGTGTGGATGGTCATTAGGGTTCATAACAGAACCACGTACTGTAGGACGATATCCCATGTGACGCTTACGGCCTGCTTTACCAACAGTTATTAGTTCATGATCAATATTTCCAACCTGACCAATGGTTGCTCTACATACGATTGGAACCATTCTCATCTCACCACTTGGTAGACGAAGTGTAGCATACTTTCCTTCTTTAGCCATAAGCTGTGCAGAGTTACCTGCTGAACGAACTAGCTGACCACCCTTACCAGGATGTAATTCAATATTGTGAACTTGAGTACCGATAGGAATGTTCTGAAGTGGAAGGCAGTTACCTACTTTGATTTCTGCTTTTTCACCATTCATCAGACTGGTTCCTACTTTAAGTCCATAAGGAGCAAGAATATAAGTCTTCTCTCCATCTGCATAACAAATCAATGCAATATTAGCAGTTCTATTAGGATCGTATTCGATGCTAAGCACCTTAGCTGGAACACCATCTTTTCTTCTCTTAAAATCAATTATTCTATATTTTCTTCTAGCTCCACCACCACGGTGTCTAACTGTAATCTTACCTTGATTATTACGACCAGCTTTCCTGTTTAATGAAACAAGTAAGGATTTCTCAGGTGTGGATGTAGTAATCTCGGAAAAGTCAGAACCTGTCATGTGTCTTCTAGAAGGTGTATATGGGCGGTATGTTTTAATTCCCATTATTAGCACTCCTTTCAATTGATGCAATAGTTTTTAAATCTTTATCTGCATCTTCTACCTATTCCTCTTATAGTCCAGAGAATATCTCTATATCAGCGCTATCAGCAGTAAGCTGAACAATCGCCTTCTTAGTTTTTGCTGTCTTGCCAAATGTATTACCACGTCTACGGGTCTTTCCGTCTAAGTTCATGGTATTTACCTTTTCAACCTTTGTACCAGCAAACATCTTTTCAACTGCTTCCTTAATCTGATTCTTTGTAGCATCTGGATTAACTAAAAATGTATACTTCTTATCACTCATAGAATTCATACTTTTTTCAGTTACGATTGGCTTAAGGATAACATCATAATATTTTAAATCTGCCATTATGCGTACACCTCCTCGAGTTGCGCTACAGCATCTTTAGTTAATACCAAGGTATCATACTTTAAGATGTCGTAAACATTAATGGAGTTGGATAATACAGTTCTTACCTTTTGAAGATTTCTTGCAGAAAGAATAACATTAGCATCCTTCTTATCAAGAACAATCAGTGCCCTATCTAACTTAAGGTTGTTAAGCACTTCCTTCATCTTTTTTGTCTTGATCTCGTCAAAACTTAATTCATCTAATACAATAATCTTTTCAGCATTAACTCTTGATGTTAAAGCCGATTTGAGAGCAAGAGCTTTTTCCTTACGATTCATCTTGAAGGAATAATCTCTTGGCTTTGGAGCAAATACAACACCGCCGCCTCTCCATTGAGGGGATCTGATTGAACCCTGTCTTGCGTGACCAGTTCCTTTTTGTCTCCAAGGCTTTCTACCACCGCCTCTAACTTCAGCACGGGTTTTCGCACTTTGTGTTCCTTGGCGCTTGTTTGCTAACTGCGAAACAACTGCCATATGAACTAAATGTTCATTTATTTTTACTCCGAAGACTGCATCGTTAAGTTCTAAAGTACCAACTTTCTTGCCTTCGATATTATAAACAGCTACATTTGCCATAACTTAAGTTCCTCCTTTCCTAAAGCTCTAGTTTGATTTAACTGATTCCTTAATAATAACTAAGGATTTCTTTGCGCCTGGTACAGCACCTTTTACTAAGATAAGATTCTTTTCAGCATCAACTCTTACCACTTCAAGGTTTTGTACTGTGACTTTAACACTACCCATATGTCCGGCCATCTTCTTGCCCTTAAATACACGTCCTGGGCTTGTAGCAGCACCACTGGAACCTGCATGTCTATGGAACTTGGAACCATGAGCCATAGGTCCTCTGCCTAAACCGTGTCTCTTGATAACACCTTGGAAGCCTTTACCTTTAGACTTTGCGGTTGCGTCAATCTTGTCACCTTCTGCAAATATATCAGCCTTGATTTCCTGTCCAACTTTGTAATCTGAAGCATTCTCAAACTTGAATTCTTTAAGAAATCTCTTATTCTCAACACCTGCTTTTGCAAAGTGTCCTTTTCTTGGCTTATTAACCAGCTTTTCTCTGATATCACCAAATCCAAGCTGTACAGCTGAATATCCGTCATTCTGGGCAGTTTTAACCTGTGTAACGAACATTGGACCAGCTTGTAATACGGTTACGGGAATAAGTACCCCATTCTCACCGAATACTTGGGTCATTCCGACTTTTGTAGTCAAAATCGCTTTCTTCATATTTTACCTCCTATTAATCTACAGCGGATTACACATACTGTGCAATCATCCTAGACAGTCTATCTTATCTATTGATAAACCATAAGGATTTCTTCTTAAATAATTTAATTATTAGCTCCATTATTATGGAAGCATAGTTTCACATCAATTATTTGGTTTTCATCTTGATGTCGATGTACACACCTGCTGGCATCTCTAATCTTGATAATGCATCTACTGTCTTCTGAGTAGGTGTAATAATATCAATCAGTCTCTTGTGTGTTCTTTGCTCAAACTGCTCTCTAGCATCCTTATACTTATGAACAGCTCTAAGAATTGTAACTACCTCTTTCTTAGTTGGTAAGGGAACTGGTCCGCTCACCTTTGATCCTGTCTTCTTTACAGTATCAATAATTTTACCTGCTGATTGATCGATTAAATGATGATCATACGCCTTTAATGTGATTCTCATTACTTGACTTGCCATAAAAAAAGCCGCCTCCTTTTCGCACTTAATATCAGTACGACAAGTGGTGACTGTACACTCACCCGTGCGTATCTTGTTTTTTCGAAGAAACTGACAAACCCATTAGGTTTGTCAAATTAACGAAAATAAGATTTTCACACGTCTTATCTGCCCTAGGCAGAACGTTAATTTGTACAGTGACTTGTCGCCAGTTTCATAACTTGACCTTCGCTCCACGGAAAACCTACTGAACTTCAGTAGCAACCTCACGTTTCTACGCTATCAATGTCACAACACAGAGATTATACACTATGACATAATCTTTTGCAAGGACTTTTTTAATTTTTTTGAATAAAATTTTTCAGTTACTGTTCAGCCTAAAAATTATGATGAATAAGACCAAACTTAACTCTCCCAACGTCCTGATGCCCCACAAGGAAGTACAAATCCATTAACCGAAACAGGTANTCCTATTTCATCAGCAGTAACGCTACCACCATATTTACTAACTATTTCTTCGCATAACATATACTTTAATACCCCTGCCTGCAATCCAGTAGTATAGGAATTAATCAAAAAGAATAGGGGCTTATCCTTAAGTAGCTTAGCACAGAGCTGTATAAAAGGATAAATGCTATCCTCAATCTTCCATATCTCACCCTTTGGACCTCTCCCATATGAAGGAGGATCCATGATAATTCCATCATATTTGTTACCGCGACGAATTTCTCTTTCAACAAATTTGACACAATCATCAACTAGATATCTTATAGGAGCATCACCTAGACCTGAAGCAATCGCATTCTCCTTAGCCCAAGTAACCATACCTTTAGAAGCATCCACATGGGTCACAGCTGCTCCTGCCTTAGCTGCTGCCAGTGTTGCACCACCGGTATAGGCAAATAAATTAAGAACCTTTACCTGCTCCCCTTTTGCATTACGAATCTTTTCTGAAAACCAATCCCAATTGACTGCCTGCTCCGGGAATAATCCAGTATGCTTAAAGCTAAATGGTTGAAGATTAAACCTAAGATCCTTGTAGCCTATCTCCCACTGCTTAGGAAGATCGAAGAACTCCCATTCTCCACCACCTTTTTCACTTCTATGGTAATGGGCATTCATTTTCCTCCAGCCTTGATGCTTTTTAGCTGTATTCCATATAACCTGAGGATCAGGCCTTACCAATATATATTCTCCCCAGCGTTCTAACTTCTCACCACCTGAGGTATCAATCACTTCATAATCTTTCCAATTATCTGCTATCCACATGGTAAACTCACTTTCAATTGTATTTCTTGGGCTAATCTGTACTATACCCAAATTAGGAGCTCAAATGCTTCCCATCTTCCGCGTATTTGCTTGCAGATACGCTGCACGTATGCACTTATCCAATAAATCCATGGCATTTATTCAAGCAAGCTTGATAAATGTCCATGTCTTTCTTGGACTTTCCCTCGGCAGATTAGGAGCTCAAATGCTT
>JGI24709J26583_10000474_pt1 | contig 34055 bp, 43 predicted proteins | sample BioPla2DNA1_FD_26583 | JGI IMG/M metagenome (IMG submission 26583) | reverse complement strand
AAAAAGAGACGACTGACAATGCTGGAAAAATTTTAAAATTTGATATGAATTCGGACGAAGAATCTAGAGCTTCTGCCAGGAAAGGATACGAAGTTGCCAAGATATTTAAAGAAGCGGGAATAGCATTCAGAAAAGTCATTCCTGCCCACAGTGATGAATCAGTTAAAAAATTGTTTAAACTTGGCCCATCAGGTCCGAACTTATGTCTAGAAATTAAATTGAGTAAAGATGAAGCCGAACAAGTGCTTCAAGTCGAGACTGTAAAAGATCAGTTTTTGATGATGCCGGATTTTATATTAGTTAATGATAAACAATACCAATTGGATCGATTTAATTTAGTTCATAGATTTTTATTTAGGCCGGCCCAAAGTGATAGATAATCTGGCTATAGTTGGATGTGGAACAATTGGATCTTCTTTATCGATTGAGTTGGCTAAATCTAAATTAATAGATTCATTCGAGATATACGATTTTGATGTTGTCAGTTTTTCTGATTGTTCTGCGTCCTATCCATTTATTGAAATGGAATCTGGTTTATTGAAAATAGATGTTATTGAATTCTATTGTCGATATCTAAATCCGAATTTGAATATTCAGTCGTATTATAAAAAAGTCATTTCACCGTTAGACAAATCAAAATTTGTTATCGATTGTAGAGATAATAAATCAACTAATATCAATGCAAAAATTAGAATTTCTTTTGATGGCTATATGTTATACATTGATAGTTTATCAAAACAGGAAGAGGTTGATTATTATAGATATATTTCACCCAAAGATCCTTCGTATATTCAAAAAGCAATGACAAAAATTATAACTTATCTGAAAAATCAACATTATTTATATAAAGATTTTAGATTATATAATTTAGAAACGGATCAACTTTATATTTTGAAGACGGAGGATTTTTATGAACATCGCAAAAAAGGAAATTATCAATTATGAATCTATTGAGAGATCTTTAAAACCCCGTATAGGATCTAACATTCAGATCAAAATTCCATCTTTACAAATCGAGGAAGAAATCGAGTATGATAATTCGGATTCTTTGAAAACTACAATATTTGAACTTGCTGAACGATTTCCACATAGAAGAATCGCAGTGACAAGTATTATGGATAATCAAACAGCAATATTAGAAATACATCCAGTTACAGGATCAGCTTAATGATTAAAGATATCATTAAAATATGCAAGAAGCATAATGTGATTTTAAACGGATTACAAAAAAAAGATATAGATGAGTGTATATTAAATATCAAAGAGATGATTATTACACGAAAAATCTTTCCTGATAATCCAAGAATATTAATCGCAGAGCTATTGAAATATCAACAATCATTAAAATTAAAAGAATTGAAAAATGATCCTTGTTTTTGTACTACTTTAAACGAAATTTTAGAACATGATAATTATACATTAAAAAATGATTTTTTGATATGCAATAAATTTATTTCATGTTCGATAATTCAAAGCAATAATAAAATAACTATCTTAGATTCAACTAAATCAACTCAAATTAGGTCTTTAGGCTATGGAATTTCTGAATATAGAATTTTCCTTAATAAAAAAATACGAGAAGTTTATTGTAAAGGAAAACATCCAAATATAAATCCTAATTCTAAACAATTCTGTATCGATCCATATTTTCTAGATAGTGATTTGAATTATCAAAATCTACTTATTTTGGAGGAATTACTTTCACAATTTAATATTAAACATTCATATTTGGATTTTAATGAAACTAAACAGATTGAAAATATTTTAAGTAATGATAAGAAGAAAGAGGTTATTGGATGAGAATTGATTTTTTCGATGTAGATCGTTTTTGTCAGGATCTTCCTGCAGTTACGACCAATAAAATATATGCAAAGAAAGGATTTCATCCTGACGGATTATTCTCCGAAAAAATTTTCGGTCCAGTACGAACTTGTACTTGTGGTTGCGGTATTTACTGGGGCAGATCAAAAATTGGAGAAGTGTGTAGTACATGTGAAGTAGAAATTGGTTTTTCCAGCATGAGACGAAAGAAATTTGGAAAAATCCAATTGCCATTTAAGGTTATTAATCCGATTATGTTTTATTTAATTATTAGAGCTGGAAAAGCATCAATGGCTAAACTAATCGAAGAAATGATCGAAGATGATACTTTACTGGGTTATTATTTTGATGAAGATTCTAAAAAATATGTTAGAGTTAATAAACCATCAATCGAAGAAGAAGCATCGGTATTGCCTGATGGGATTGTTTTGTATTCAGGAGTTAATGGAATTTTTGATCTAATCAAATTTGAATCTGAACGGTATAAAGAAACTAATTCAGCATGGAAATTTATTAATGAAAATCTTCATAAATTCTTCATGTCGAATATTATAGTTTGTCCACCAGAATTCAGACCAGTATCAAAGACAAAAGATACTCAGATGCGAGACAAAATGAACGAATTTTATATGGTCATTTTGAATTTTGCTTTGATGTTAGAAGATGATATTACAACTCAAACGAATTTAGAAATTCAAATGATTAATTTTAGAAATTTGCAGAGATATGTAAATAATTTCTATGATTATGTATTTTCTAAATTTTCAAAGAAGACTGGATTGATTCGAGGATCTATTTTAGGAAAAAGAATTGATTTTTCAGCACGTGCTGTTATTTGTCCTGATCCAACTCTAAATTTAGATGAATGTTCTATACCTTATATAATGGCATTAGAATTATTTAAATTAAAAGTTGCAAATCGATTGCTTGAACTGAAAAATGTCAATGGTAAATCCTTTGTTAGATATGATCCCGCAATTAAATATATTGATGAATGTATCGATATGTATGATCTTAGTTTGTTGGATATTGTTAAAGAGGTTACTAGAGATCGTTTAATAATTTTGAATAGACAGCCTACATTGCATAGAATGGGGTTCATGTCATTTAAAGTTAATATTAACACGGATCATGTTATTAAAATCCATCCATGTATCTGTGAACCCTATAATGCAGACTTCGATGGCGATCAGATGGCAGCTTATATTTCACTATATGAAGATTCTGAACGTGAAAATAGAGATAGGATGTTTATCCTTAGAAATTTGATTTCACCATCAACAGGAAAATCAATTCTTGGTATTAATCAGGATATTCTATTAGGGTTATATTTAATGACAAAGCCCGATTCAACTCCAGAATGTGATTATACCGGTTCCAATATTCAATTGGGTCCAAATGGAATCGAGAAAAACGCAAAAACTACTCAGGGCAGAGTAGAATTTAATAAGGTTTTTCCGTCTAACTTTCCATTTATCAACAAGACAATTAATAAAAAGGAATTGAATGTTCTGATAGATGAAATAGTGAATATCTATGATTCAGAAACAGTAAAATCAATAATTGATAAAATTAAAGAGTTGGGTTTTAAAGAGACGACTTTAAGAGGAACTACTTTCTCATTAAAGAATTTAACTGGTGAAGGATCATATGAAGCAGTATGTGAAGTTGTGGATAATCCCGACTTATCTGTTTCTGAGAAATTTCATGCATTAGATGTTCATCCATATAAAAAATATGTCCAAGAGATATTTCCATACTCAGATTTTATTAAATCAGGATCTAGAGGTTCTTGGGATCAAGCTAATCAATTAATTTTCTGCAGAGGATTCATGTCAAATTCGCAAGGAGAAGTTGTATCTACTCCAATTAAAAATAATTTGATTAGTGGTCTGACCCAGGATGAATTTTTTATATCTTGTTATGGATCTAGAAAAGCTTTGCTTGACGTGGCATTGAACACCGCAGTTTCTGGTTATTTGACTAGAAAATTAGTTTATTGCTGTGTCAATTTAGAATTGGATGAGGAGTTAGATGATTGTGGAACTGCTGACTGTCTAATTTTAAATATCCCAAGGAATTTAACTGATAATGACATTGATAATTTAGTATCTAACATATCAGATGAAAAAGAGAGAAATTATCAAAGAGATTTGTTGATCCATCAGAGAAATGAATTAGATCCAATTAAATTAGTTAAGAGTTTAATTGGTAGATGGTATTATGATGATAATGATCAGCTGCAATTGATCACTCGTCAAAATTATCTTGAATTATGCGGAAAAACTATTAGATTAAGATCTCCAATATATTGCAAATCTCCCCAGTTATGTAAGAAATGTTATGGGAAGAGTAATGAGATATGCCATTCAAAATATGTAGGGATTATTGCTGCTCAGGCATTGGGAGAAGTAGCTACTCAGTTGACATTGAGAACATTCCATACTGGTGGAATAGCTATTATGTCTGATGGCGGTGATAATTCTCAAAAAGATATCATTAGTGATTTATCAGTAGTTAATAAAATTTTACACGCTAATGAGATATCTGATGAGACTGATATGTTGAAGCAATTGTTCTCAATCTATTCTAGACATAAGACCTTATTGTTAGTACATTTTGAATGTGTCATATCTCAAATGATGAGATATGGTAATATGAAATGGAGACTATCAGATCCGAGAAATAGAGATGATTGTCAAATCATATCAATTGAGAACGTTCCATCTAAAGAATCATTTCTATTAGCATTGGCTTTCTCGAGACCTTATAACTATATCGTGAGCGGTATATTGGGGTCTAGTCAGACCACTGATGGTATTTTGGAACGAATGTTGACAAATGATATTTAAATTTCAAATAGGGAGATTTATATTGAAAATAAATCTCCCGTTAAAATCAGTTTAGAAAGTAGAAACTATTAAGGAGATACTGCTAATATGTTAGATGTTCCTAGTTACAGATTGAATGGAATCAATGTTTTCAATTTTCGACAATATGAGTGGGATGAAAATCGAATAATTGAAAATATTTCTAATATGCTAGAATGTGCAGAGCCATTGGGGCTACGTGTAAGATCTATTTCGATTAAAAACAAAGAAGATAAAGAATTATCTGAAATTAAGAGAACTAGATCTAAAATTTTGGATATCGTATTATCTTATACAAATACTGAGGGAACTGAAGATATTGAATTGATGTACGATGTTCCATGGCTATTAAATGATCATTTTTATATAAGCGGAAATTATAAAGTAGCAATATATCAACTTTTTGATAAGCCAGTCATCAAAAGAAATAATATAGTTAAAATCAGAACTAATATTCAATCATTTATGGTGGAACGAAAAACTAACATCAGAAAAAAATATCATTATGAAGTTAGTATGTTCGGAAAGAAATTCCCATTTGCTAGATTAGTAATTTCGTATTTTGGAGTTGAGGGGACAAGAGAAAAATTTCAATTAGACGAAAATAATAATTATGTTGGAACTGAAACTCTTTTTCCTCAAAAAGATGAACTTGTTCAAGACATTTGTACCATTTTGAATGATCAATCTATTGATAAAGCTAGATTGCTGGAAACTATATTTGTTAAAAGATCTGATGATAAAATACTTGAAGATCTTGAGTTGGTCACGAAGATAGATATATTTAGTACTAAGTATTTTTATACTGGTTCGATTGTTGAAGAATTTTTATATGCAATTTTTAATGATATCTATGATGATTCAGATTATCGAAATAAGCGAATTAGATTTGTAGAGCAAATTATTTATGTTCATCTATGTAAAGATTTTTATAATCTTATTAACTCGCTGAAAAAGAACAGAAAAATTAAATTTTCTGTTAATTCAAAAAATATTTTATCAAATGTAAATGTTTCAGAAATTGTTCAATTTGACAACAGTTTAAATCCATTATCAGAATTGGCTTTGTTGACTAGAACTTCTTTATCTGGTCCTGGTGGATTTGAGAAGCAAAATGTTCCATTGTCATTGAGAGAAATTCACCCTACAATGAAAAATTTGATCGATCCTTCTGATACTGCTGATAGAGAGGGTTGTGGGACTACTCAATATTTGGTTCCGAGCGTGAATATTAATGATGATGGAAGTTTTTATTCCAAAACTAGCGACAATATGAATTCTGTAGCAGTAAGTTTTGTTCCGTTTTTGGAGCACGATGACGCTACTAGACTACAAATGGCATCCAGTCAGCTTAGACATGCTATTATGTTGAAGAATTTTGATCTGCCGATGATTCAATCTGGAATAGAGGGAATGTACAGTGATCAAACATCTTTTATATTTAGAGCTAAGCGAGATGGCAAAATTATTTATTTAGATAGTGAAATTATTATTGCACAATATGATAATAAAACATGTGATGCGTTTTATATTGGTTATAGAAAACTTTATATCTCAACTGTAGATTTTTATAAAGTCAACTTTGGAGTTGGTGATAGTTTTAATAAAGATGATATTATTGCAGAAAGCAATTATTTAGAGAAGGGTCGTATTACTTTAGGGAAAAATTGTCTAGTAGCAATTAGTCCATGGTACGGATATAATTATGAGGATGGAATTGTAATATCTCAAAGATTAGTGGATGAAGATTATTTTACATCAGTTCATTACATTGATCTTGTGATAGAAGTTCCGCCAAATAAAGTTCTTCTGAATTTGAACGATGATTATGAAAACTATAAGCCATTGCCAGAAATTGGAGATGAACTTCAACTGGGCGAGGTTTATGCCAAGTTAAAATCAATTGATGTATCTGGATTCGATGATGTTATATTTGAACCTATTAATGAATATAAAACTGAAGAACCCTGTAAAATTGTTAATATTAAGGTGTATGCTAATAAATGGTCAAAATGTTTTCCTCAATATGATGAATATATCAAAAATATCATTTTGAAGCAGAAAAATAAAAAGAATGAATTAATTTCTAAATTATCTGATTTATTAACTAAAGATGATTTGGAGAGATTAATTGATACTTTAGAAATTAATCAGACAGAGAAAAATAATTATAAACTCAAAGATGATTTTATTGATGGCATTCGAATTGAGATAACCGCAGTGTATGAGAGAAAAATCACTGTTGGAGATAAAATTGGAAATCGTCATGGAAACAAGGGTGTTATTACTCGAATAGTTCCTGATGATCAAATGTTAAAACTTCCCGATGGCCGACATGTAGATATTATTATCAATCCACTGGGAATTATTTCTCGAATGAATGTTGGCCAAGTATACGAAGCACATCTTTCAATGTCATTTAATGATTTAAAGAACGAAATCATTAGAATGTATGAGGATGGAGAACGTGAAAAAATTTATCATTATGTTCTAGATTATATTAAAATCATTGATAAAACTGAAGATAATAACTATTTGGATCAAATGACTGAATTGTTTAAACATATCTCAGTTGATCAGTTTGTAGAAGATTTAGATAAATTTTATTTAATTCAGCCGCCATTTGAATCTGTTCGATGGGAACAATTAAATAAAGCATTAGAATATACAAATACGTCATATGAGTATAAATGCTTTGATCCAATATCACAGCAGCATATAGAAAATGAAATAGCATGTGGGTTTATGTATTGGTTCAAATTAAATCATATTGCTAAAGATAAAATTGCTAGTCGTGGAGTTGGTCCATATTCAGCCAAAACCGCTCAACCATTGGGCGGGAAATCAAGAAAGGGTGGACAAAGATTAGGGGAAATGGAAATCTGGGCAGTAATTGCTCACGGTGATGAGAAAAATTTAAACGAGTTTATTTCTATTAAATCCGACTCCATTAAACTAAGAAATAAATATATTTCTGATGAGATGTGCAATTCAGATTTGTTGTTAGATTCTGACGATGATGAAGTTCCACAATCTCTTAGATTGCTTCAGACTAATTTAAAATCTATTGGATTGGATTATAAATTAAATGAGGGTGTTAATGTTGTAACAGAAGAGATTGAAGAAACTGAAGAAGAAATAGTACCTGAAGAGGATCTTCTTAGTAGAAATATTAAAAAAGTATTAGTTGAAGTGGCAGAAGAAGAAAGAATGTTGGACCAAAAAAAGAGATCTGACATGGATGCACCTTTTGTAATTGGCGGCTCTGGATGGGGTGATCAGAAAATTACGTTTAATGTTTCTGATCCCAGTATTATTCCTGATATGTTTGATGATTCAGATGATGATAATGTGATAGAAAGTGAAGGTTTAGATGACGAATAAAGAAATATTGGCATGCGGTGATAAAGATAAAATTAAAGATTATTTGAATAGAAAATATCCGGGCGCCATGGAACTCGTTCGAGAACAACTCAGATTGATTGGAGAGGATCCTGACCGAGAAGGGTTGATTGATACTCCATATAGAGTTGTTAAATCATGGATGGAACTATATGGTGGCTATGAACAAGATCCTGTTGGTATATTAGGAACTGTTTTTGAAGATAACATTGGTGATCAAACAGATGAAATTGTTATATGTAAAAATATTTCATTTCAATCTACATGCGAGCACCATATGCTACCATTTACCGGAATAGCACATGTTGGATATTTACCAGATAAAAAGGTTGTTGGCATTTCTAAATTAGTAAGATTAGTTGAAGTATTTGCAAAAAGACTTCAAATTCAAGAAAAATTATGTTCTCAAATTGCAGATTTATTAATGGATCAATTGCATCCGCAAGGTGTTGGTGTCATTATAGAGGCTAAGCATCAATGCATGTCATCTAGAGGAGTTAAAAATTCTTCTAGTTCAATGATAACATCAGCCATGCGCGGAAAGTTTCGTGATCAAATTCAAACTAGAAATGAATTTTTGTCTTTAATTCGTAACTAACAAAAGGAGTAATTAAATGAGCAATGAAGTAAATCTAAACGAAATGCTTAACACTGATGAAATATCTAATGTCATTGAAGAGAATGTTTCAGATTTGACAACTGATATCCAAGAGGATATTCAGCCGGACGGATCTGGAAGTGTAGAAACTCCGACGGCAGAGACTGAATGGATTAGTCTATATGATTATGTTAGACAATATCCATCTCAATTTTCAAATGCAAATCTTACAAATATTAGTGGATTTACCAGAGTTCCAGATGGAAAATATCTATTGTTCTGCACTTCACATGAAGATGATGCAGATCTTATTTTGATGGATCGTCCAACTACTCTATGGCTGGAACCGCAATGTGTTGCAGAGTCTATTACCGTATTTCCTTCTGGTTTGGTCATTAAAGGAAATGGCTTCCGTTATTATGTCGGGAAGAATAATGTTATTAAGATTGAAGAGCTTGATGGAATCAATTCGGATGTCAAACTTATTAGCCGTGCAAAGAATAGTGATTCAGTAAAGGTTTCATCTATTGGTGGAGATCGTTCAAGTGCTGATATTGATACTATTAAGTTACATGCAAAACGAGTTAGTCCTAGATTGTATAATGCAATTCATGAGCTGAATGATCGAGGTTCTATTAAAACTGCAATTCTTGAATTTATGACTCGAATCACAGATTTGAATCATCTGATTAAGATTGAGAAAGAAATTCTTTACGCTTTGACTATTTAAAATTTGAACCATAAAAATTCTTGGGTGCTCTTAACTATATAATTATGGGCACCCAAGGATTTAATTTAATATTATGATTAACCAAGCATGTCCATTAGTTTTGCATAATCTATATTCTTACGATATTCAATCTTGTTATCCTACAATTCTTCAAAGGCAATTTTATGATTTTGATAATATTGATTTGGATAATAAAGAAGAACGAAGTATTTATATAGGAAAACAACAAATAGGAAATGAAGGGCTATCTAAATTTTTAATTAAATCTGCTGAAAGTTTAGTTTCTTTTTATTTACAAGAGAATAACTTATCAGATGAGGAAATTATCGTAACTCAACGTGATGGTTTTATAATCACTAGACTATTAGATGTTGATAATCAATTCATAGATATGAAACTCAGGGGTTTAATAGATTTTTTGATAATTTCTATTGATCGAGAAAAATATCTAGTGCTAGAAGATGATAAAATCATAATCAAAGGGATGCCTTATTTTTATGATGGATTGTTATTATTTTATGATCAATTTAAAAAATTGAATTTTTATAACAAATCCATTTTATTTGAGCAATTAGAAAGTATAAAACATTCAATTTTAAATTGTACCGACGTTGAACCATTTTTAATTCCTAGAAATGAAAATTCTTATATAGTAATTACATATAAAGGAAGTTTGCAAGTTTCAAACCCCGAATATGTAGATATATCTATGATTAATAAACCGAAATATTTTAATCATTATTTTAGAGATTTTTTAAGATCAATATATTTAGAATCATATTAAGATAGAGGAGAATAAGTATGGACGAGACATTGACTGATAAAGAAGTAGAGATCATTGAATTTATCAATGATAAATTATTTGAGTATGAAACAAAAGCAAAAGAAGAACTTTTTGAAATTGTCAAAGAAAAATATGGGTCTCTTGGAGAAGATATATGGGACATGTTAGAAGATGATTTCCCCTTTGACGAAAAGTCTGAAATAGAAGAATGTAGTGAATGTGGAAAATTATCAGAAGAATGGGTAGAAAAAATAAAGAAACAAATGGAACAATTAGAAGAACTATTAGATGATACTTATGATGAATTAGTTGATTCTATATTAGAAAAATATCCAGATTCTAATGTTCCAGTGGAATATATAGAAAAGAAATTGAAAGAAGTTATTTCTTCTGATTTAAATATTAACGTGGAAATTAGAAAGATTAAAAAGAAGATTTTGTTTAGAGGCATTTTAGATGGATGGCTAGTGGATAAGAATTTTAATTAAAGGAGAGATATATTTATGGCTGTTACTCCATGCTATGTGTTGAATATCGGATCTGGTTCGATTGATATCGATAGATTTCAATCTGAAGATTTTATAGTTCATGTAGATTCTGGATATCCATTAGATATTAGTGTTCCAATGTCTATCGTTAAAGAGCGGATTGATGATTATATGAATGATGAACCGGAATCAAATTTTCCATTCGGCGTTCTATGTGATTGTGACATTTTTTATTTTGTTGAAAATTTTCCATATAAAATTTTTAATAAAGTCATAGCAGAAAGAATTTTTGAACATATCGATTATTCTTCTGGTAGTATTGGTAGATTATTGGAGGGTCTTAATCGAATTACTTCTAGTGGAGCAACTTTGTCAATTATTGTTCCCAACGCACTTCATTTAGCGAATATGTTATTGGAGTATGAAGTTGATTCAGAAAAATATGAAAATAAAGATAGTCTGAAACAAAAACTTATTCTGAATACCGAGTTTACAAATACTAGAAGTGATCCACATTCTAGTATTTGGACTCCGACTTTGGCACGAGAATATATTGAAAGTGAGGGAACCTGGGAAATTACTGAGTTGATTCCTAACCTTAATTTTGCTGGTCGAGATTGTTACATGAAAATTGAATGCAAAAAAGTTTTTTAATATCAATTTATTGTAGTCGAACAAATTAAAAAAAGATCTTCGAAGATCAATATTGTTTTGATCTTCATAACACACAAGGGAGTTATACATGTTAAAAAGAATTATGTTGTTATTTGCTGCTATTAGTTTAGTAGTTTTAGGTGGATGTAGACCGTCAAATTCTCAAATTAAAATCATTGCTAAGCAAGCTGGATTGTTTTCTGCAGTTGGTTGGATTGCATTTGATAATCCTGATTGTGAAACTATAACTGAAATTATTCCGATTATCGATGTAATTGAGAATAGTTCTGGTTATGTTCAGAGTGGGCAATCTTACACGGATGTTCTATATCCAGTTTTAGATAGTCACATCAATGAACACATGAAAGAAAAATATCAGCCTTTAGCGAAAGCAGCTGCTATTTCAATTCTGGGCGGATTGGATATTCTATTTGCAGCCAATCCTGAATGGGTAGAAGATCAAGATCTAGTTCTTAGTGTTGTAAAGGAATTCTGTGTTGGTGCGAAGATGGGTTTAACCATGAAAGATTGCGACTTAGTTATTCAAGCTGCAATGCGAACTGCTAATAGAAGAATGTCTCTTAGAAAAACCAAGTAAGTGAAATTTGGGTGATTATATCAAAAAAATTAGATATAATCACCCTATTAAATGTGAAAAAATGAGCTTTAGATACGAACAATATATTGATAATGATGTTGGGTATAGCAACTTTGAAAGAATTCAAAGGCGTAGACCATCAAATGATAAATTTAATAGTAAAAGCAGAGATAAATTAAAATATAAGAATAAACAAAGACAGAAAATGAGACAAAGAGAAGAATATTAATATCTTCTCGTGGAGGTATTATTTTGAACAAAGAAGTAACTATCTTTGATTTGCGTTCTCAGATTAGACATCATAATCATCGCTATTATGTATTAGATTCTCCTCAGATTTCTGATTTAGAATATGATAAATTAGTGTCTGATTTGAAAAAATTGAGTCCTGATGATCCGGTTTTTAATGAAATGGGGAATCCTACTTTTGGAACTAAAACTGAACATTCATTGATGATGGGTTCGCTCGAAAAAATATTTACCATCGAAGATATCGTTTCAAAATTTAAAGGTAAAGAACTTTGCTTCATGCCTAAAGTTGATGGGTTATCATTGGCTGTTAGATATTTTGAGACGGATTTAGTATGGGCGGCAACTCGCGGCAATGGTAAAGTTGGCGAACTAGTGACTCCTAATGCTATGAGAATTCATAATATGCCATTAAAAATTTCTCCTCCGGATCCTTTTGAGATTAGAGGTGAAGCATATATTGATAAAGAAAGTTTTTATGGGGTTATGGATCAGCCGGGCTATGATGATAGAGAAGATGGATATAAAAATCCAAGAAATGCAGCAGCTGGTGCTATTAGACAAAAGAATCCGGTAGAAGTAGCTAATCGAAAGGTGAGTTATGTTGCTTATAAATTGATCGGAAATCATCCATTTACTACTCAAGCTCAAGTTTTAGATTTTTTAAAAGAATCTGGTTTTCAGACCGTCGAATATTGGGTATGTAATGCTAATGATAGTGATGAAATTCAAAATATCATTGACTTAATTAGAAAAACAGAAATGGATTACGATATTGATGGTGTTGTTGTAATGCTTAATAATTTAAAAGAATTTGAAGATGCTGGACATGGTCCGAGATGTCCTAAAGGAGCATTGGCATATAAATATCAAAGCGAAACAGCTACTGCTAAAGCATTATCGATCGATTGGCAGGCCAATAGAACCGGACGAGTAATTCCAATTTTAAATATTGAACCAACAGAAATTGGCGGAACTACAGTCTCCAGAATGACATTACATAATTTTGGCTGGATGCAATTTAAAAATGTAGCTATTGGTGATACTGTTGTCTTTACGAAAGCCAATGAAATTATTCCATATTTAGTTGAGGTTATTGAAAGACCTGAAGATCGAGTTATTAATATTCCAGAAAATTGCCCGGAGTGTGGTACTAGATTAGTATTGTCGATCGATGCTTCTGGTCATGAACCTGCTGATCTGATTTGTGATAATATGAATTGTCCTGCTAAATTTGTAAAGCATATCAGACAAATTCTTCAATTATTGGAAGTAAAAGGATTAGATGAAACTACTATTGATAAGATGATTCAACGAGGATTGTTGAAGAATGTTTGGGATATTTTCGATTTGTCGGTGGACAATTTAGTCAAATCAGGATTTGGAGAAAAAGAATCATCAAATTGGGTAAATGCATTATCGAATGTGACAACTACTCCTGAATGTGTATTAGCATGCATGGGTATTACTGGGTGGGGTAGAAGATTATTTGAGCTTGCTTTTACTCATAAAGATTTTGGTGCCAAACAATGGATTAATTTCATTACTGAAGGTGGTGAATTGGTTCCTGATGCTGATTTTATGTGGCTGTTGGACATTCCAGGTCTTGGTGTAGAGAGAATCAAAGTTTTGAAAGATGGAATTACTAAATATTGGTATATAGCAAAAGAAATAGCTCAGAGAGTAACAATTCAATATCCGGAGAAAGTTATGGGTGGTATACTTGAAGGAAAAAGTTTCTGTGCTACAGGAACATTATCTAGAAAACGTAATGAGATTTATGATGAAATTAAATCTTTAGGTGGAGAAATTAAATCTGGAGTATCTAAGGATCTTGATTATTTAATTACTGGTGAATCGACCGGCAGTAAACTTGATAAGGCTAAAGCTCTAGGTGTTAAGATCATCAATGAAGATGAACTTAATCAATTGATGGGTAAATAGTATGTTATTATGCCCGTTTAGAATAAGATTTTAAACGGGCATGAATTTTAATGTGAATAAATTAAAAGAGCACTTTAAATTAAAAAGTGGAGATATATGACTAAAAAATCATGGTTCATTGGAATAATCCTTTTGATTAATTTATTTGCCGTTCCAGTAAATGCAAAGCGAGTAAATGTTGGGATAGGTATTGCTGGTGATAATGGCTTTCTTTCAGTTGGCGTTCATGGTGGTAGAGGTTACCACCCTTATTATGGTCATTTTCATCACCATCATAGATATACAGTTCCATATTATAGATCACATTTTTACTATTCTTATCCAGTATATCCACTAGTTTCACCTGATCCGGTTATAATAAGGCCGAGAGGTTATTGGACAGAACGAGAAGAGCGAGTATGGATAGAAGGATGTTGGATTGAATCAGTTGATTCATATGGCAGAAAGTATAAAAAATGGCGGCCGGGATACTGGCAGATTCGAAGAATTAAAGTTTGGGTCGAGTAAACGATATTTAGATTGGATAGATATATGAAATATAATTTAGTTTCTTGTGTTTTAGAAAACGCTGAAAAATCAGCAGCTTCTGGTTCATATATATTTAAATGGAATAACAAAAAAATTGGAAAAGGTACTATCAGACTTGTTCCAGATATTAGAACTGATATTATTCCTGGAATTGGAGAAGTATATTCTCTATATTTTGTAGTATTAAATAAATCAGAAAAAGATAGAGTATTTAGATTAACTTCTAAGCAAAAGAATTTTTCGACTTTAACATCATTAGATTTATGTAATGACCGATGGCAGCCAGTCTATGGTCTTGAGTTTAGATCAAATCCTCCGGAAGATATTTTGCTCAAATCTATAACTGCATTAGGTAATAAGCACGCTGCTAAAGAACAAATGGCTGAAATACAGAAAAAATTTAAAATTAAGAATGTGTTGTCCGCGGCCAAACGATTTTTAACTACGGGAAAAATAAATGATCCAATTCAATATGAATCTAAACTAGCATCTGATACATCCTCTTTGATTATATTAATATTCTATCTCTTTTTATTTGGCGGGCTGTTATATTATTATTATAGACAAGTGATTCACTACGAGACTCAAAAACGAGCTGAGAGTGAAGCGGAAAAAGATATAAATAATAGTTTATTTTCTAAGCAAAAGGAGAATGAGCCCGCATATGCAATATATGATAAATTGATTAAATTTATCAAAAATACAATAAAAGGTACTTTTCCGGCTACAATTATATGCGGAAGACCGGGAACAGGAAAGACATATATTGTAAGAAGAACATTCCATTTCATGAAATTAGTTCCGAGAAAAGAATATAAAATTGAAAAAGGTGCCTCTCTCAAATTGATCGATGTATTTTCATTATTGTATGATATGAGAGATGGAATTTTGGTGTTGGATGATTATGATACTCCGCTTCGTGATCCAGATACTGTAAATTTCTTAAAATCCATTACTGATAGTTATAAAAGAAGAATTATCTCAATGCCTAGAGCTAAAAAAATATCTTCTGGGCAGGGCGGCACCGTGGATTATAACGTTCCTACAAAGTTTGAGTATAATGGAAAGATAATAATCATTACTAATATTCCAAAAAATCAATTAGATCGAGCCCTGCTTAGTAGATGTCCTACTATAGAAGTTGATTTTTCAATTCCAGAGATGGTAGAGGCTCTTCAACAAATGTATAAATTTGTAGCTCCCAATGTAAATATTGAAATTAAAAAGGAAGTTTTAGATTATGTCATGGATTTATACGATAAAGATAAATTTATTGATCTAAGCTTTAGAAGTTATCAAAATTGTGTTGGTGCTAGATTAGCTAATCCTGATGATTGGCGAGAGATGTCCAAAATTATTTTGAATTATAAGGGAAGATAAAAAAATCATATCCATCAACAAAAAGGAGATTATCTGTGAAATACGTGATGCATATCAAATGGTACGGTGATGAATCTACTACTATGGAATCTTTTGATGCATGTGGGGATATTGCAGCTCAAGCTTACGCAATGGGAATTGATATAGATATGTATGACGATTTAGATGATCCAGATTTGGAAAATGATGTACAAAATCGATTAGATCGAAATGGCGATGATTCGGACTTGGTTTCAGTATTTAATGTAGATGATGATCGAGAATTAAATATGTTTCGATTTGGTGGCTGATAATTAATTTTTCATATGTCTCGATTGAATAAATTAAAAAGGAGATCGAGCTATGAATAAATATCTAAAAATTTTAATTTCATGTATTATTTTTACAGGTAGTGCGTTTGCTGGCGATATATATAATTTAGTTATTAGTTCTAAATCGCCAGTTTTTAAGAGAAGTAATAATCATGTTTACAAAGATTTTACTGGCAGTAGATTTAATGGATTTATTAATTTGGAGTATAATAAAGATGGAACTGTGCGAGATGAATGTGAAGCTGTTATATATGGAAATTTTCCAGAAGGTAAAGTTTGTCGTTATGTAATTATAAATACGGCTATATGTAATATTTATGGTAAAAATAAAGATAAAGTGGAAGCTTTATTTTATATTGATGATGTTGATTTTGTTATCACATTATCTGGAACTGGAAAAATTAAGAAGCAAAAAACAACTTCAACTTGCAGCGCATGTAGTGTTGGTTCTGACGACGAATGTTCTGATTCAATTTATATTAATAATATAAGTGGAAATTTCACAGGTACAATTAGTATGCTTTGTGTGATATGCGGATATAAACCTTGGGCGTGGCGTTTTAATGAGTGTTTATCTAATGAATTAGTATTCTCCGTACCAGATGCATTATATGGATCTTGGAGAATTCGATATAATAAAAAATTGACTAAAACATGTGGCGATAATTTTAAAAATGGTATTGTTAATTTTGTTCCTAACCAATACACTTTAACTTTTTAACTATCACAATAGTTAAAGATTATATAGATTCATGTTTTGTAAATTTAATTTAATTAATTGAATACAAAACATGAATCTGTCAGGAGGTTAAAATTTTAATGAGTGATTTTGTAACTCACAATGATGATCCATCTATTGTTTATGCAAGAACTAAAATGATCGGATTTATCAAAGTTAACTACCGAGATTTAGTTAAAACATTTGGTGAACCATTAAATGAGTTAGGTTTTGAATGGCTAGCGAAATGATCGGATACTTCAGTTATTCGAATTTTTGGTCGACATAAGAGAATTGTTAATTGGTGGGTTCATGGAAGTGATCAGAGATGTTTACCTAAGTTGATCGATACAACAGGAAATCAATATCAATATTTCAGTGAAGATATTGAAAATTTAGATTTAAAAGTGCGTTATAAATTTCTTAGAATTTCGTTGAATAGTAAATGCAAATGAGGGAGATTAAACAAAATGATCAGTTTTAAAACTCATAATGGCGAATCGAATATTGATGTGAACGAAACTCGTCTACAAGGGTATATTAAAATCAGCTATGATGATTTGGTTAATATTTTTGGGAAACCGACTAATGGCGATGGATATAAAGTTGATGCTGAATGGTTAATCGAAACTGATAAAAACACCGTTATTACTATTTACAATTATAAAGATGGAATTAACTATTGTGGATCTGATGGAACTCCAACAAAAGATATCATTGATTGGCATATTGGTGGACATGATCAAAAATGTATAGAAGAGCTTGGCGAAATAGTCGGCGATAGATATAAAATTATTAGTAGAAGTGTTCCGTTTGATGAGTATAAGACTTTTATGGAAGAACCTTTACCTGAAACTAAATATGATATTACTCGGGATATATATAATAATTTAGATTGGCAGCATGAAGCATGGCAGTTTTGCAATCATCATTTTGATGGTAACTTGCTTGATTTGTTGATCGGAGAAGATGTGGATGGAAATAATTTAACTAAACAAAATATAGATAATTTGCTAGATCAAGTAGAGGATTTAGGAACGTTTACAAAAGAAGAGTGGAAATTGTTCTTTGAAAAGGTTCGAGAATGGGGAATTTAGATGGGTAGAAAGTATTTATCTTTTCTATGTGCAGCTCCGCCAAATTTATTAAATGAACAGCTAAATATATTAATTGAAGAAATTAAAGATCATAATCTATGTCCTCGGTTTGACAAAAATTATTTCGATATATTGAAAGATGATATCAAAGAATTTATCAAATCTAAATTCGTAAAAAGACGATTATTTGATGCTGATTTTTTATCTTTCCAATATGAAGCAGATGACACTGGTTGGTTATTGGATTTGTATCATATTGATATACAATTTTTGAGTGATAAATTAAAAGGTAAATTAAATACTTATGATATAGGTTGTTTCCTTTGTGATATTATTGATATTTTTAGAAAAAAATTACAGACTCTACCAGAAGATCAAATCTTAATAGTTTCTATACCGTCTTATCTTTAAGGAGGGTAAAATGAAAATCAGAATGGGTTTTGTAAGTAATAGTTCTAGTTCTAGTTTCATTTGTATAGCCGAAACTAGTTTCTTAGAAGATTCTCTCGATAAATGTTTTGATAATCTCGAAGTCAAAAATTCTTTTTTGGGAGATTATTCAATCACGCAAGAAGAATACGATTCAATTAAAGAAATTGTTAAAGAGTGGATCACCACAACTTTCGAATATAAAAAGATGTTTGATAGATCACTTGGACTTTTTAAATGGGTTTTTTGTGATTGTGATGATTTTAGTCTTTTGCCTTCTAAATATCAATCATTTATTAAGCAAAAAATGAATCCTAATTTAAATTCGAGAGAATTGAGTAATATTATTAGTTCCATTATAAATCAATTTGAAGTATATTTAAGAAATTCTTCTAATCCCAATATGTTTATCATCGAAGATGAATTTTAAAGGAGATATTAATGAAAATTTTTTTATGTATTGCTCCCGAGGAAATTTTAAATGAAACATTAGATAAAGTTTTTGATAATTTTAATTTAGGAGATGAATTAAAAATATCGTTAAAAGATTTTATAAAATCTAAATTCACTATTAGAATAATATTAGGAAAGTCGTATTGTTCATATGAAATTCATGATTATTTTCCGGATATTGAAAATCGACCTGATGATATTAATGAATTGATATCAAATATTTTACTTAGTGAAAAAGAAAATATAGATATTGATAGTATCATAAATGATGTACATCAAAGTTTGTTACTCGAATTGAAATTAATGGATAGATCTGATATCTTTATAGCAGAAGGAGGTATTGATGAAAACCAGACAATCGTTGGTCAGTAACAGTTCAAGTTCCAGTTTTGTTTTAAAAAAGTCAGAATTTGATCTAGATCATTTTAGAAATTTTTTAAAGAAAACTAATAATATTTACAGCATTATAACTGATGATCCGGAGTATATCGATGAATTGATTAATGATGACGATCGTGATAATGGAAGAGATCTGGCTGAGAATTATGTTATTATTTCTACAATGGGCGATGATATAGATTATCCAGTTAGTCATTTCATGGTTCGATTATATATGAAACGATTTGGAATGAAAGATTATAGTGACGAAAAGACTTATTACCGAGGTGATGGACGGTTTGAAGAGGATGAAATAACGGAGGAAATGTACGATGAAATCGAGAGCTGGTTTTGTAAGTAATAGTTCCAGTTCTAACTTCGTTCTGAAAAAGTCAGAAGTAGATTTAAATCAACTTAGAAAATTTTTAAAAGATACTGATAGTATTTATTTCGTTCTAACTGATGATCCTCAGTATGTGGAAGAATTACCAGATATTTATCCAAATGGTAAAGAAATAGCTGATGATTATATCGTCGTTTCAGCTATGTCGTGTGATGAAAATTACTTAATGGATCATTCTATGCTTTTGTTATATATGGACAAATTTGGAATTAATGAATATACTGATGAGATGGGTATATATCCTGGAGATGGGAGACGATCAGAAGACCAAATAAACGAGGAGATATATAATGAAGCTAAGAAGAGGTTTTGTAAGCAACAGTTCAACTAGTAGTTTTTTGTTAATTGGTGTTCAAATTAAACCTGAAATTATTATCAATAATAATTACGATGAAGATGGTTATGAGGAAAATCTTAAAATTCAAGAACTGATTGATATTCCAATTAAAAATGCTCAATATTCAGATTCGGATGATGAAAGTTTAATGGTATGGTCTGGAGCCCCGTGCTATAAAAAAGGCTATGGGTGGTATATTGGATATTCATTGGGCGATGCTGATGACTATTATATGCCACATGATGAAGATCAAATCCATATTACTTTTGAGAAAATGAAATCTATATATCCTAAGATTAAACATTTAACCAATGATGATATTCCTAGATTGCACGTTTGGAAAGATAGAGTTTGATATATGAAAAGTAGAAATGGGTTCGTAAGCAACAGTTCTAGTTCTAGTTTTATCTGCGCTATATGTGGAGAATTAGAATCTGGATGGGATGTTGGTTGTAGCGATTTTGATATGTTTCGATGTAGAAAATGTGGTAGAGAAGTTCATATAGGATGTGTAAATTTTTCCGACGAATTACAATCTGATTTTGATTGCAGTGATTATAATTTAGAAGAGATGCCTTCTAAATTCTGTCCATTTTGTAATATGGAACGAATATCACAGGATATGATTCTTTGGTATATGTATAAAAAATATCATACTGATGAATTTAAAGAAGTAGCTGAGATTAAATCAAAATTTAGGACATATGATGAACTCTGTAGATATTTTGGTGTTGCAGTGGTTGAAGAATCAGAAGATGATTTGAGTTAATAATTTCTTTTAATTAAACTCCTAACTGTTAAAATTTTTCAATTACCGAATAAATTAAAATAGTGACAGTTAGGAGTTATTTTTAATGAGCAACTTTAAATTAGTTTCGAATATTTTAAATGAAGCACATGGCGAGTTTCCTGATGTTGATGAGTTCATGTTAAAAGATCAGAGAGTTACTAAAAAATTTTTATTTTGGACTAAAAAGGTTGCAGTTAAATATGATATTGATTCTGCTATATTCAATAAAAAAGATACCGATTTATGTAGACGGAAATTTAAAAATTTAAATGTTTTAATTTATCAGGTTCCAGATAAAACTATTAGTTGCTCAACTGTTCCTGGATTTTTTGGAGATATGTCGAAAGATGGATTAACAAAACCTGTCAATCAACGATCATTACATAAAGATTATAGATCTTTAAAAATGATGAAATTTGAAAATGCTAAAGTTGGTCCAAATGGATTAGTAATATTTCCATCTAATCAATTAAAAGCTATTTCAATATTTCCCACTTATGGATTATTAGCATTGGCAACACCAGAAGAACGATTGGCAGTTTATTTACATGAAATCGGACATTGGAATTATTTATCAAAAATGATCCCCAGACAGATTTTATACAATGATGAAGAATTTTCTCAAACTGCAAAGAAAATAGATGAATCTGGACAATCAGTTATAATTCCATTTTATAATATTCAGCTTATGAATTATGCATTAAAATTAGGATATTCTAGATGGAATGAATATGAATCAGATTTATATGCTGCCAGATTAGGATATGGAAAACATTTAAAATCTTTATTTGATAAGATAATTATTGGACCTCCAAAAAATTTAGTTGATGCGTATACATATATGGAACATCAAAAAACTAAGAAATTGCTTAATTCATGGAGTAATCTAAAGAGCAGATTAAATTTAGGCCATCCGAGTTTAAAACATAGAAAAGATCATTTGGATTATGCGGAGAAAAATAAAAAATACTATCAATGAATCTGAAGTAATAGAAATAGATGAATCAAAATTGACAGCAGAACAAATTCATGTAACTGATAATTTAATACAGGGTGATTATTTAGCATTGGAGATGCATGACCCATTTCATCCTGATATGTTGAAAAATTGAATTCGAATATTGCGGATCTAAAAAAGGAGTTTATTTTATGAGCGGTATTGCTGCTTTTTTCGCTAGAGAATCTGTTCCTGATTATAAATATTTAGATATGTTATTTAAAGGAATTGAAAAGAGGGGTCAGGATGGATTCGGATTCACTATTGTAAAGAATAAAGGCTCTAGTTATGGAGCGAGAATTGGATATAATAGCAGAACTGTAAAATCTTATTCTGAGGATATAGAGGATTCGAGAGATAGTTTTTATAGATTAGATCCATCAGTTGGAGAAGTTATTATTGCAGCATCTAAATCTGCATCTGAAATGGAACCCGATGTTGATGATCCATACCAATTAATTCAACCTATAGTCAGACATGATCATGGAATTGTAATGGTTCATGATGGTTCTGTATCAAGAAAAATACATGACGAGATTGTAAATCAATCGGATCAAATCGATTTTAAATATCAAACTGACATGGAATCTGAATCTATAATTGCAGCATATCTTTTAGCCAAAAGAGATATGAAAATTACCATGGAATATCTTTCTGGTGGATTTGCAATTATTATGTTTGATGAATTACAAAATCGACTCTATCTGGTTAATGATTACAAACCATTGGCATGGGGATATATTAGAGGGGTTGGATTATTTGTATGCTCAGATGTAGAGCCAATTGCTGATATTGTCCATGAGATTAGTGGGGTTGATCGGTGTGGAATTTCTTTATGGGAAGATTTTTATTATCATCCTATTTCGGGACCCAGAATTCAATCCATTGATTTAGATAGTGGATTTGTCAGAAAAGAAAAATATAGTCCTCGCTATATGACACAAAATTGGGATAGTAATGGTTTTGGAGGAATTGAATAATGTCTAAAGAATTATGTTTAGTATCTGCATCTGGTGGATTGGATTCTAGCGTTACTCTTGCTATTCTTGATTTGGCAGGATATCAAAATATCGTCGCTTGTCATTTTAAATATGGACATCGTGGCGAAGAAGCAGAAGAACTCGCTATTACTAATGTTTGTAAAGAATTAGGTATTAAATTGGAGATATTTGATCTTCGGGATTTATATACGAAACTTGATACTCATTCAATGTTAACAGATTCTAATGCTCCTATTACAACAGGGACTAAATCCGGGTTAAAGAAATTGGATGCTTGGGTTGTAGCAAGAAATCTTATGTTCATGACCATCATGGGAGCATATGCAGAGTCTCAAGTTATGAAGCATGATTACAGTAAAGTATATTTGTTAGGCGGATTTTTAAATCTCACCGAATCTGGGCATTATCCTGATAATTCAGAAGCATTTTTAAATGCATGTTTAAATGTGTTTAAATATGGAACTTTAATTGGTAATAGAATTGAACCATTATATTGCTTGAGCAATTTAACTAAATTTGAAGAATTTGCTTTAATTAAACATTTTGATTTAAAAAATGTGTATCAGCATACTATCAGTTGTGATAGGCCAATTGTAAAAGATCCACCGCTTAGATTTGGTCCGGGTCCCCAGAAATCCAGTATAGCATATAATTGTTCTAAAGATGATATGCCTGCTTGCGGAAGTGGATTGTTATCATATTGGGCAGCTAAAATGATTGGTATGAATGATATGGAACTTCGTCATTTTTATGAAGTTGATGATCCAGAATACGAAGCATATATCCCAGATCATATTAAAAATCGATTTCCCAAGACGTATAATATATTTGATATCGTAGATAGAATATTGCTGCCAAAAGATAAAATTCAAAATTTAAAGAATATTTTGCAGACTAGTAACTAGCCCTATAGGAGAAAATAAATGGATCCGAATATTGCAGTTCTTAATGTTCCGTATATTATGCACATGGAAATGATGCTTAACGAGATTGAACATGATGGTTCTAAAGAATTGTTGACTAAAATTATCAACAATACTAAAGATTCAACTGTCTGGTCTTTAAATTATCATAAAGCTATTAACGAATTATCTTTGGATGATCCGGATCTACAACAAAAATTATATGATGTTATTAATGATGAAATTGAAAGAATTGATTATTTTCAAAATAATACCTCATTCCTCAATAAGGAAGCTCCATTTATTGAAAAATTTCAAGAACTTATTAAAGAACTATTTCTGGATAAGAAATATGATAAGATTGAAGATCTAGATCAAGCAATGATGTTTGCTGTTCGAGTGTTCGAGAGCTATAAGATTTTTGATTTTGCTGATGCTAATTAAGAAATACAATTTTCAATTTTGAATTTTAGTTGAAATTGGGAGCATCTGAGATCAATATAATATATTTTCTCAGATGCACCCTCTAGGAGGTTTCATATGACTGGATCAGTCAAATGTCATTGTGATGTAGATGCTGGTATGATTGGCGTAGCAGATTTTGATTTTTATCCTGTTCCCGATCAAACTATTGATAAGTATACTAGAGATGGTTTAATTGTAATGATTCAGCCTGGAAAATATGAAATTAGAATTGATGCTGATTTCGAAGATTCTTCTAATGTCAGTAAAACATCTACTTTGAATATTAAAAGCGGAAAACTTGTTATTGGAGATCCTTGTTATGGATTTAGTGGTCTCCGAGATCAATGGTCGAAAGTTTTAAATGATTATGATTATTTTAAAAGAAATGATGAAAAAATTATGACTATAGATACTTATGGAGATGGAGACTTTGATGTACAAGTAACATGGAAGAAGGTGTAGATGGATATAAAAACAAACAATATAACCAAAACGGATTCGTTATACAGTTTATATATTTACTGGAATCCGTTCAATGATGATATTGAAGATATTAAAAATTGTGCTGAAAGCTTATGTAACATTTTTGGATTTGACGCTGCTCTTTCTGTGAAACTCATATATGAAGCAATAGATAGCAGTAGATCATTAGTATATTCAGATTTAAATGTGGATAATGTTATTGAGTTTAAAGATAAACTTGAAAATGTCGGAATTAAAAGTGTTATTGGGAAATTGTCATTTGGAGAATGATAATGGCAAAAGAATTAACTCCATTGGAATTTGTTACTAAATTAAAAGATTGCGTCAAGGAATATAATAGAAAATTAGCTGAAACTCGAGATGATAGAGATGCTGCTCATTTCTACAATTCATCGCTTAAAAAATTTTTAAATGATCATATTGAGGAGATTACTGTTTTATCTACTTTGAACTTTGAACGATCATTTTTCAAGTGGGTGAAACATTATCTGTTAAATTGAGGAGTTTATTATAATGGAATTGAGCCCAGATCAACAATCATGCTTTGATGCAATAATGAGCTGGTATTCTGATTCTGGAAATTTTATTTCATTGGGTGGCTATGCAGGCAGTGGCAAGACGACTCTGATTAGCAAAATCCGAAATGATTTACCGACTTCAATCAGAATAGCATTCGTTGCATTTACTGGTAAAGCTGCTAGTGTATTAAGAAATAAATTGCAGATGTTTCAAATCCAAAGATTTCCATCTGATTACTGTGGTACGATTCATGGTTTAATTTATATACCAGAGATTGATGAACTCACAAATGAAGTGATTGGATGGTCATTAGTTGAAAAATTAGACTTTGATTTAATAATTATTGATGAAGCCAGCATGGTTAATGAAGCATTATTCAGAGACTTACAAAGTTTTGGAATTCCGATTTTAGCAGTTGGCGATCATGGTCAACTTCCACCTATAGAAGGAAGTTTGAATTTAATGAGAAATCCAATGCTGAGATTAGAAAAAGTTCATCGTTTTGCAGAATCAAATCCGATAACTCATGTATCACGATTAGCTAGAGAACAAGGTTTTATTCCAAATGGAACTTATGGAGATCTTGTTCATAAAGTTTCTAATGGTCATAGTATGATTACTCAATTCGTCGATCAAAGTGGAGACTTTCAAAATAGCGCTATTTTATGCGGATTCAATAAGACTCGAGTTGGATTAAATATAAAAATTCGAGAGAGATTAGGATATCAAGGAAAAGCTCCTAATATCGGCGAACGTGTGATATGTTTGAAAAATAATAAAGATGCTAAACAATGCCCAATATACAATGGCGTATTAGGGACAGTTCATGATTGTAATATTCATTATTCTTTCTATGAATTGTTTTGTAAAATTGATGGAGAAGAAAAACATTATAAAGGAAAAATTTCTAAAACTCCTTTCAATAATGAAAATCCAGATATGGGTGATTTTATTTATGAAGAAGAAACAACAATTCAAGATTCAAATTCGGCAAATATAATTCCCTTCGGTAAAAAGAAAAAAAGATATTTAGATTGTTTTGATTTTGGATATGCTTTAACAGTTCATAAGAGCCAGGGTTCTGAATGGGATAATGTTATGGTAATTGAACAGCCTTGCAGATACTGGTCAGGGAAAGATTGGAATAGATGGCTATATACTGCGGTGACTAGAGCAAAGAATCGTTTGCTGATAGTTAAATAAATTAGGGAGTTTAATTTGAATGTCCATCGAAATCGTTCATTTTTATCCGGATAATATAGAAAATATTAATGAATTAATTAAATCCGTATATTTAGATATTAATATTGATAATATTACTCAACAAAGAAGAATATTTCAAAGACTTATCAGAGAAAATAGTATAGTTCTGAAATCTATTAATATATTATTAAAATCAGAATGTCCAATTTTCGTTTTATTTGATTTGTTACATTATGTTAAAAGAATGGATTTTTCAAGTATTCAAATTCGGTGGGATAATTTATCGTTAGAATTGCCAGATAATGCTACTGACTCTGATAAAGTTCTTTTTAATAAACTCGGTAAAAAAATAATAATAACAAAATCAGAATTGAACGATCAAATTAAAGAGTATGATATTAATACTCTTTTACCATTGGCATCATATATAAGTTTTCTATGGAGTATGAATTGTTTAGATATATTTCATATTGTTTCAACTATTAGACATTCAGAAGTTCACCCGAAAACTTTGAATTTTGTAAATAATATGTTTGATTATATGACAGAACAAAAACCTTTAATATTTTCAAATAAAAACATGGAAATATATCTATCCAACAAAGAGAGGTAGAACATGATCAATATTGAATTTGATGAGCAATCGATGCCTGCTTTCATTGAAATTATCAGTAAGATGGTTATGGAAAATCCAGATTTTTTAAAAGATATATTTGAGAAATCAATTAAATCTATGCTATCTCAGATTGATATGGTTAAATTATTTAAGACTGAATTCGCGAAGAACTTCGAATCATTTTTAAATGGATCCATTTCAAATGAGGAAATGATAGACGTTAAATTATCTTTGAAACCAGATCAATATAAAGAGTTACTTGAATTTGTGAAAAGTAAAAAGGGAAATATTGAAATATTAGGAGAACCATCATGAGTGAACCTACTATCGAGACAATCATTGAGAATGGACTAGTTCGGCTATCTGATGTTGAAAGATCCATTCAAATTAATGATATGGATTATCAATTTTATTATGATAGATGTATGAAACCGGATAATACACCATCGGATTATTTAGCTCTTCATTTTAAAGAGAGACAGCAGGAAAGATGGATGACTTGTAAAAATATGTTATCATCTAATTTTACTGTTATTAAAACTCAAGAAGTTATTCAGCAAATCCAATCTAGTTTAACCGGAAATATAGAAAATGAAAAACATTTCAGATCCGGGACATCAGTTAAAAGTACATTTAAGTTAAGCGGTTATCAAATCGATATTGAAAATGAACCAGAAGTTGATCGAGTTCTATTTCAACTTCTAACTAATATTAATACTGATATTGATCTCTTGATGACAGCTAAACTTACATTTAATATTATTAATGGATTTTCTGGAAATCACGCTCTTCAATTGAATTATGGTTTAGAAAAAACCATGTCTGTTTCGAATGAAGACGGAACAACTAATTCACTTCCAGTAAATAATATCTTCGTTTTAAATGCTTACACTAATAGACTAATACATGATAATCGATTAGTTATTAATATTTCAGATGTTACTAATGTTCAGCAGAATATTCAAACTCAGATCAATTCTTATAAATCTGTATCATTTACTCCAGAATTTGTAGATGAACTCGGAAAGAATGTTCCTAAGAGATTCTTCAAAAAATTTATTTCAATGTTTGAATCTATTCCGGATAATCTTAGAAATTTCTATTATGTTACGTATATTCTGAGTGTCATTATGGAAAGTGAAAGAAATATTGTTACTGAAATTAAATTGCGAACTTTAATCTCTAAGATGCATGATTCTATGATAGATCAAGAAAACGATGAACATTAAATATGCGGGTACTAGATGGGAACTTGAAGAATTATCTCCTGATATATGGTTTCTTGGAATATATGGTTTTAATGGATCTGCGGTCATTAGAAGAATGATTTATGGATTTAAAGTCAAAATGTTTCCATTTAAATCAATAGAAGATCTTAGAGATATTGATCCTTATCTATTGAATGATGAGGTTATGTATTCAAATATTTCTTTTGAGTCTTTGAAAACAATTATCATTTCAGAATTGGAAAAATACAATGCAAATTTTTTTTAAAGGAGAACGATATGGAAATTAATTTCAAAACGTTACATGAGCATATTATATTACTCAAATCCGAAGGGTGGAAATCTGAATGGGTTGATGATAAAAGACTTGTTATCGGAAAGCCTAGAAAAAGAGGTAGTGCAATTGCTACATTGCTGAGTGATGGTTATTTTAAAGTGGTATATTTAGATAAATTAACATATGAAGAAGCAGTTCAAGTAGCTCTTGCTGAAACGACTAATGTTATGTATTTTCCAAATTCTCCAGGTTGGGAGTTGCTTGTGATTAAGGATATTAAAGAATCTTGTAAGAAAAAATGAAAGATTCTTATCTTGAAGAATTGCTTGATAATAATGGATGGAAATTAGAAGATATCGATATAATTCAAAGGGGTTTGTTATATCCAAAATGGGACAGACCAAGAAACAAAATATTTGAAAAAGATTCAAAAGGATACAAACTTGCTGTTAATCGATTAAAGAAAATGGTCACTTCTGAATCCACAATATGGTGGGGATTTCAAAAATTAACTTTAGAAATTCCTTGTCGAACAAAAACATCTCAAATGTCATATTTGATATATTTTAAACCAGAGAAAGAATCTGAATATCGACGTTTAAAAGATCGAGAACTTAAACAAATTGTCGATGAGTTTCAAATTTTAAAAGATTGGAACGTTACATTAGAATACGATGATAAATATCATGCAATATCTAATGCTCAACCGAAATATAAGAGAGGATATATCTTTTCATGAGGAAATTCGATCCCTCCAGAGCCAGAAGATTACCTCTTGCACGAAGTTCTGCATTGTGCATTAAGAGCTTTCATTTCAATGGATAAAAGAAAAAATTACAAAATTATTCGTGAGGCAGAAGAGAAATTAGTTCAGGATATTTGTAGATTGTGGCTTAAAGGTCGGATTCGAAAAATAACTTAATAGAAGAACCCTCCATTGTGGGGGTTCTTTTTTCGTCGTTATATTGAAAGCGTTAAATTTTCTATATATATTTACTTGTGAAGATAGGAAAAATCTTTCTGCGGTAGAAAGTGCTACCTTCCAAAAAGGAGAAGGTATATGAATCGAATTGAATTTGACTTCAGTCGACTAATCAAAAGATTGAACCGGAGCAGTCGAAGTCTGGCATGGAAATTGAAGTGCCAGATGTGGTTCGATGACATCCGATATCGGATGGTTATGGATGATATTTTAGATGATATATTTTAATCATCTAGAATGTCATAGACCCTTCTATTATTTAAAATAGAAGGGTTCTTTTTTTGTCGATTTTTTAGAACAAATCTAAAAATTTATATATCTTTTTTTCTAAGGAATTTTTAAATGGCATGTTGTGGAGCACGAGAAGCTGGTGGTCAACATCCTACCTTTGTTGATACTCAATATCGAATCGAATTTTTTACTGATGGTGATAATAATCAATGTCTATCTAGTGCCTTTACTACAATGAGAATTATTAATTCAATCAGATCCTGTTGGCCGATAGTTGAACTTTATTTCATGATTGATAATCAAGCTATTATTGAAAAAAATATTTATGGTAGCAGCGAGATAAAAGTATTTATCTGGAATTTAGATGAAGAAGGTAAAAAATTACCAAAGCCTATGATATGGGATTTATTATATCTTGAATCTGATGTGGCTCTTCCGCAAAAACCTCAATATAACGGTCCCTATGATGATATGAAAGAAAGTCAGCGTCGGAGACTTCAAATTACTTGTTTAAGTAGGCCATCCTTTATAGCAATGTCTACTTTTGTTAATAAGCTTATTCAGGGTGATGACACTTCTAAAACTCCATTAGATGTAATTAAAGATTTAATATGTCAGAATAATTTAAAAGCTAAAATATATGAAAACGGAAAAAATAATTCTATTATTCCTCAGCTTTTAATTCCGCCGATGACTATGAAATCAGCTATTGATTATTTAAATGAAAAATTTGGTATATTCGCCGGACCATTGTTTCGTTATGCAAATTATGCTGGACATTTGTGTATCTGGGATTTAAAACAAAGATGGGAAAATACTAAGTCTAGTGGATTTACAAAAATGCACAAAATGCCAGGATTGAGTGAAGATCCACAATTATACACCAATGTTACTGAGTTAGTTGAAAATACAGCAGATAATTTTCTTACTTATGATAATGTTCAAACTCTTCATTATGGAAATGCTGCAATGGTTAAACATGGTTATCAGCATGTATATGTTACTCATCCACATGAAGATATTGCCTATTTTCATAAATATAATACCGATCAAATTGTTTCATCTCAGGGTTTATGGAATTCTACTGATGAAATGAAATATCATCCTTCAACTAAAATCAGAAAAAAATATTTTTATGATTGGCAGGGGTTTGAAACACAATGTGGGTTTAGCGGTGATTATAATGATTATGCCATGACTAGTTCATTATCGAATCTTTTTAAAGATGCAGCCTCTATTAGATTTGTATTATATAGAAAAATTAAAGTTTCTCTGATATCTCGCGTTGGAGAAGTTTGTTATTTAAAACCATATTCACAGCATGAAAAATTTCCAGGGTCAAATTATGAAGGCGCATATCTATTAACTGATACTGAAGTTATTTTAACTAGGGAGCAATCTGGTAAACAAGAAGATAATATTGAATGTATAGCTAAAATTACAGGCTGTCGAACTGCTCAATCAAAAAATTAGATAGTTATGAATAGTAATAAAAAAAATATATCAGATCTTAAAAAACAACGTTTAGTTGAATATTTTAAATGTAAAGAAGATCCGATCTATTTTATGGAGAAATATGTAAAATTATCTTTGGCCGGTGGAGATAGAAGTGTTGAGTTATATGATAAACAGAAAGAATTTATTAAAGAATTCTACGCTAAAAATCATATTATAGTATTGAAAACTAGACAGACTGGGCTATCTACTATAAGTCAAATGTTAGCATGCCATTTAGTTTCTTTTTATAAGAACGTTGTTATTGGAGTTATTTCAAAATCCGGAGCAGAAAGTACTGATTTCTGCAGACATGTTTTATCAATGATTGATAGTTTACCTGCATGGTTGAAACCGGAGTTTGATAAAAGAACTGAACAGACTTTTATATTAAAAAATGGTTCTAAATTTTATTCTTCACAAGTTAATGATGCAAATCCAGAAGGAACGTTAAGAGGTAAATCATTAACTCTTTTAATTTTAGACGAATCTGCATTCGTATCTAAAATTGATGAAGCATATACCTCAATGGCTCCAACATTATTTAAAGCTCAGCAACTTGCCAAACAAGAGAATATTCCCTATGGAACTATCATTATATCAACTCCTAATAAAACAATTGGCAAGGGGAAATGGTATTATCAGAACTGGGTGGCAGCACAGGCCGGCAGATCAATATTTCATCCATTTAAATTGCACTGGAAAGATATTCCCGAATTTGCCAATGATCCAAATTGGTATAAGACTCAATGTGATATTTTAAATAATGTAGAATGGAAGATCGCCCAAGAGCTTGATATGCAATTTGTTGCTAGTAGTAATTCATTCTTCCCATCAGATACCATCAAATCATTAAATAAATGTGGCAAAGAGCCTATACATAAAATGAATTTCTATAAAACTAATTTCAATATATTCGAACAACCAGATGCAAATAAGTTTTATTTAATAGGAGTTGATACTGCATCTGAAGGCGGATCCGATTCTAGTACTATCGTAGTATGCGAATATGAAACATTGAATCAAGTAGCCGAATACAAAGCTGCAAATATTCGAGTTGAAGATTTTTGTGATGCTGTATCTAAAGTATCTACCGTTTTTTCAAATAATTTATTAATAGTTGAATCTAACTCCTATGGCAATCAAGTATGTGAATATTTGACTAGACGAGATAGTTATTACAATTTATATATGACAAAACATAAAACGTCAACAATTGATAATTCTATAGGAAAAAAGAAAAATAGATATCGATATGGTCTCTATACTGGTCCTCAAAACAGACCATTGATTATTGATGCTTTATATACATTTATTGTAGATAATCCTTTTATTGTTAGATCTGAACTTTTGGCTTTAGAATTAATTGGTTTAGTTGATAACAATGGAAAAGTTCAAGCTGATGAAGGCGAGCGTGATGACTTGGCAATGGCATTCGCTTTTTGTTGTTATGTAAAACTTTATGATCCCCCAAGGGGAATGTCGCTGAAATTTACAGATAGAGGAAGCATGGAAGATTTTCATGATATTGCAGCTTGGAATAATGATGGATCAAGTTTAGTTGCTCCAGAAGTTACTTCGTTGAAAAATATTAGAACTAATGATAGATTGGAATTTTTAGATAAAAGTAATAGTTTAATGAGACAATTAATAAAATCTAATTTAGGAAAAATGATGGGTCAGCAAAAGAGAAATTCAATTAACATGTTAGAAATTATTGATTATCGAAACGATAAAACTGGCGGTTTTCCAAACTGAACAAACTTTAAAGGAACTATTGAAAGATTGATTTATGGCTAATAGATTATCAGAACCCCCGCCCCCTTCAAGTATTGATTTTCAAAATTTAAATGCCAGTATCGATATGATGAGGCATGATTTTGTTAAATCATATAAAGGACTTGATGAAACTACTAGCGATCTATCTGATAATATTAACATTCAAACTAGTAAATTATCAAATCTTATTTCGGAATTAAATCGAACTCTTCGAGAAGGAACAATCAATTTAGCCAAAAGTGCTGCATCTGGAACTAGAGATGTCGGTGGTAGAGTAGCTAATCAAATACTGCCCGATTGGAGAAATGAAGCTGGTCGGATGGGAATTGTATCTGGTGGGTTTATGGGTGCAATAGTCCGTCAAGCGATCTATGATTCTGGAATATTTCAAAATATAGCAAGTAGCGTTGGATCTACCATTAAGGATATGGGAGCCACAGCATGGCAATCGGTTAAAGATATAAAATATAATAGAGCAATAAAAAAAGAATCTAAAAAACAAAAATCATATTCAGCAGCTCAATCATTTAATGATATTCCCGATTTTGAAAGTTTTACTGCTATTGATGCTCCTCGATCTTCTAAGTCTTCTAAAAAATCTAACACTGGAATTTATACTTCATCTGTATATAGTAAATCTAGACATTATAGAAAATCTGGAGATGTAATTACTGCTGTTGATAGATTGAGAATTTCCAATGAAAAATTAATTAATGATACTTTAATCCCTGCCTTATTGGAATCTAAAACTACTAACAATGCTGCAGGCACAGTATCTAAAATTAGAAATTCTAGTGTCAGACGACGTAAAAATTATAGAAGTGGATCTGATAAACATCTGCAAGCATTAAATTCAATAGTTCTTTTATTAGATGAGCAATACTCTTTATTAGAGAGTCAGAGACAAAATGTCCCTGA
>JGI24709J26583_10000472_pt1 | contig 34084 bp, 35 predicted proteins | sample BioPla2DNA1_FD_26583 | JGI IMG/M metagenome (IMG submission 26583) | reverse complement strand
TACAAATCCATCATTTATTTTCCCGGGGCAAACAATTAATGTTCCAACTGATTCGGTAACTCCTACTACTCCTAGCACTCCAACAGTACCTAATGGAATAACAACATTGGAAAACGAAGTAATTCGTTTGGTTAATAATGAGAGATCAAAAGCAGGCGTTCCAACATTAACTGCAAACAATGAATTAAATCGTGTAGCTAGAATTAAATCGAATGATTTCATAGAGAATAATTATTTCAATCATAATTCACCTATTTATGGGACTCCGTTTGAGATGCTTAGATCATTTGGAATTACATATAATGCAGCAGCTGAAAACATTGCAAAGGGACAAGGAACTGCTCAAGACGTTATGAACACATGGATGAATTCGCAAGGTCACAGGGCAAATATATTAAACTCTTCATATAATCAAATTGGGGTTGGGGCTGCAAGAGATGATAACGGCACTTTATATTGGACTCAATTATTTATAAGGAGTTAAAATCATTAAAAACCTAGACATTATCAAAGTCTAGGTTTAATTTTGTAATATATTTTTCCATATCCACATTGCTTATGTTCTTCATATTTTTCTTTACTTTTTTCCATATATCTTTCTATCATGGGAGAATCAAAATCTAATTCCTTTATTATCCCTTCTTCCCTAGCAACGACAATTGGAGAAATGGAGCAAACATCCCAACCCCTTTTTACATATTCAAACAGATCTTCAAAAGGGGTTAAAGAACTTGTGGTAATAGTTTTATTTAAAGAATTCTCTATTTTATAAAAACCTGCACATCTTACTAAAATATCTCGTATATCCCTTTTGGTCATATTTATAAGTTTATTGAATTCATACTTTGGGTCCTTTGTATATTTCTGTAGATTAACAAAAAAATTGTAGAAACTTGCCTTAGCACTTACAATACCACGTATAGTATTTACTATTTTTGGATGATACGTTAACGAATTAAAAAGTGTAGGTTTAGAAGAAGTTACAACGTATGGAGGGTAATAGCAATAATTAAGATAAGTGCTAAAATCATAATAATCTATAAAACCATTTTTAATAATTCGTTGCCTCTTTTCCAAGATCTCCTTTTGTGTCTTCTCTATACTTAATTTATTTGGGATAACACGCTCAATGTGTTGTAATGAATATATCAAATTAGTTTCTTTGTGTCCCCCTTTTTCTCCAGTATTGTATAAATCACCATAAGGGGTTATATACCATGCATTAGGCAAGGTTAGATTTACAGGAACCCTAGGAGCTTGTTTATATATAATCGTATTATATGATTCCAGTTCCTCTAGTGCACTAGAAAAAAGTTGTATTATTTCTATCCAATTGCTTTTGATTCCGGGAAACATAAAAATTATCTTTGATAAAGCTTCATCATAAAGTTTTATCATAAAAGAAATATTGCTCAGTTTATATTCTATTTTCTTTTGTTCTGATAGATAATATTTTATTTCATCTAATTCTTCTAAGCAAGCATAAGCCTCCGAATAGATTTCATTACTATATATTCCAGCTTCTTCTATGTGTATCTTTCTTCCAAGTCTTTCTCGCATTTTTTCAATATCTATAGATTTCACAAGAAAATCAACTTCTCTAATTGCCTCTAGTAAACGCGCATATCTATCAATAAATTTTGTAGGTATATCGTCTTTTTCAATTTCACGTGAACACTTCGTCATTAAATTATATTTGATTAATGGGATTGTAAAATTGCTTGGGTTTTCAAGTTCTTTATAATATTTAATCATAGGCACTCTCCATTAGTCATTTATACTATCACAGTGAAATTTATAAGTCAATTGAGAGTTAATAATAATGTATATTGAAAAGAAAAAACCAACTATTTCTAGTTAGCTATTTATTGTAATACTCTAAAATTTGAGTTTCTTATAAATTTGGTGGAGCCGAGGGGAATTGAACCCCTGTCCGAAAATATAACTACATAGACATCTACAGGCTTAGTTAATTTATTAAATTCGTTAGCAATTATAGAAATTAACAACCAATCACTAACTAGTCTGGTAAAGGTTCATTATTTCACCCAAACTAGAAATAATATATCCTACTTTAATGAACCCTAAATATCCTTCGTAGGAAAAAAGATAAGTAGAGCTCGCTAGCTAACTAAGCAGCGAATGCTAATTTATTGTTTCCAGTTATTAAACTGTTGGATTTGACGCATGCCTACGACTTGCAATCTATGCTTTATAGTTCCCGTCGAAGCCAATCGGCCCCATGTGTGACAAATTATATCACACAATCTATTATATGTAAATATTAATAATTATATAGTATTTATTTAAANCTATATTTAAATTCTTTTCTTGCTTCTCTTTCAAGATCCCTTTTCTTTATTGTCTCTCTTTTATCGAATGTCTTTTTACCCTTAGCAATACCTAGTAAAATTTTAACTTTATTCTTTTTGAAGTATAGCTTAAGAGGTATTAATGTATAACCTTCAGTTGTGATCTTTCCTGCTATTTTATCTATTTCTTTTTTATGAAGTAATAATTTCCTTGTTCTTCTCTCTTCATGATTGAATTGATTTCCTTTTTCATAAGGTGCAATATGCATATTCAAAAGATATGCTTCACCTTTTTTTATAACAGCATAACTATCCTTTAAGTTAGCACTACCATTTCTGATAGATTTTATTTCCGTTCCCTTTAAAGCAATTCCCGCCTCATAGGTTTCTTCAACAAAATAATCATATGTGGCCTTCTTATTGCTTATTTCCACTTATATCACCCTATTCATCTATTGGTCCAACCACAATATCAGGATCCAAGCTGGTTAAAACTGTTTTGTATTTATCATAGTATGTTTTATATTGTGGTAGAATTTCAGGTGTTAACTGTCCAAAAGGAATTATTCTATAATTTGAATGATAACATAGTTCACACCTCGTACCATCGTATGCTGTATATATCAAATTAGCCTCTACATCACTTATTTGCATTGTAACATTATTATCCTTATCTACAGTTTTAGTTACCTTAAGTGTCGGCATTAAACCAATTAGATCATCATAATTTGGTTGATTAGAAATAAAGTTTCCTAAAGAATAGAAAACAAGAGTATTACCAATATATTCTATAGGTTGAACAGAGTGAGTATGATGCCCAATAATTATATCAACGCCTAAAGACGCTAAATACTCTGCCATCTCTCTTTGTTTTGCATTTGGTTCTAACTTATATTCTTGGCCCCAGTGCATTGAAACAATTAGTAAATCAACTTCATCACGCACCCTTTCTATATCTGCTTTTACCTTTTCTTTGTCATACATATTAAGTAAATATTGTTGATTAGATGGAAGCGCGTGATTAGTCCAAGTTCCAAGATACGCTAACATAGTATATTTGATGTTATTCTTTTCCCTTATTCTAACTTCTTTTCTTGCCTCTTCCGAAAGATATGATCCTGCTGTTAAAATATTTTCCTTACTATTCCAATAATTAAGCGAATTTATTGCACCTTTAGCTCCCTTATCCATAGTATGATTAGTTGCAAGTGAAAAAAGATTAAAGCCCAGATCGATTAAATTATCTCCAATTTCATGTGGCGTATTAAATGTAGGATATCCAGAATAACCTAGTTCTTTACCTCCGAAAGGAGTTTCCATATTACAGAAAGCTAAATCATGTTCTGCAATAGTGTCTTTAATATTTTCAAACATTGGCATAAAGTTATAAGTATCACCAACTTTAGCGTCCCTATAAACTAAAGAATGAATTAAAACATCTCCAACCATAATCATATCCAAGCTATATTCCTTTGGTTTTTCCTCTTCCGGTTCCTTTTCTTCTTCCTCTATATCTGAATTGTTAGGTTTACCTTTGAAAAAATCTTTATCCTTTATAAAAAGGAAAGCACTACCAAACATTACTACCAAAAGTAATAATGCTAATAAAACCTTTTTAACGTTTAAGCTTCTTTTTTTTCTCAATACCATCACTTCCTTTATCTTTTTTGACAAAAGCAAAATCTATTTCGCTTGTCTCTCTAGATGCACCTGTTACAACAACCTCTACTTTATCGCCAATTTTATATATTCTACCAGTTTTTCGTCCCTTTATAAGTAATAGTTTTTCATCAAAATCATAATAATCCTTACCAATTTCGCTTATTTTAATTAAGCCTTCTATTAGATTTTTAAGTTGTATCCAAATACCATCTCTTGTTACACCAGAAATAACAGCTTCATATTCTTCACCAATATGATCTTCCATATAACGAGCTGCCTCATATTTTTCAACTGCACGTTCACATTTTACCGAACGATCTTCTGTAAAAGATGCATGTTCTGCCCATACTGCTAATTGGTCATATGTGTAATTTTTATCAAATCCTTTAATTTGTAATGAATTTTTAATTATACGATGCACAATTAAATCAGGCAACCTTCTAATAGGCGATGTAAAGTGTGTATAAAGTTTGCTCCCTAGTCCAAAGTGACCTAAATTGTCAGGACTATAGCGTGCTTTTTTCATAGATCTTAAAGCTATACTTGAATAAACTTCTTTTGCTTCCATTTCAGAAAAAATGGATAATACCTCTTGCATCAATTTAGATGTAAATCTTTTACTCTTACCATCTAACTTTATACCATAACCACTAAGAAAGTTTATAAGCTCTTGGATTTTCTTTTCATCAGGTATTTCATGCACACGATAAATCATTTCCTTTTCAAGCCAGTGTACATATGTTGCAACTGCTTCATTAGCAGCTATCATAAACATCTCAATGATCTTCTCTCCAGTACCTCTATCTCTTGTTGTTATTTCAATTGGGTTTCCTTCCTTATCAACTATTATCTTCATCTCGTCTGTATCAAAGTCAAGGTATCCTCTTCTCTTCATGTTTTCTCTTAATGCATCTGCTAAATCACTCATTAGATGCAAATTGTCTTCAAAAGATTCGTACCCCTCTACCTTTTCGTTATTTTCTAATATAGCATTGACATCCTTGTACGTCATCCTCTTTTTAGAATTAATTACAGCTGTATAAATATCATAGTTTCTAATATTACCATTAGGATCTATCTCCATTTCACAAGATAAAGTTAACCTATCGACTCCTTCATTTAACGAACATATGCCATTAGACAATTGGTGTGGCAACATAGGAATTACTCTGTCCACTAAATATACACTCGTACCTCTTTCATGAGCATCCTTGCCTATAGCACTATCTTCTTTTACATAATGGGAAACATCAGCAATATGAACACCTAACATATAATGACCATTTGGCAATTTCTTAATAGAGATACCATCATCAAAATCTTTAGCATCCGCGCCATCAATTGTAACAATCGTCTCTCCTCTTAAATCTCTTCTTCCTACTAGATCGGATTCTGTAACTGAAGTAGGAATATCCTCAAGTTCTTTTTCTACATCATCATTAAAATCAATCGGAATACCATACTCATAAACAATTGATGATATATCTACTCCAACATCATCTTTATGACCTATTATTTTAATGATTTCTCCTTTTTGTTTACCATTTGGTAAATCTTCTATTTTTCTAACATAAACCTTATGTCCTGGTACTGCACCCTTACTATCATTTAGATCAATTAAATAGTCCTTGTATCTGGTGTTGTCCATTTTTACAAAGCCAATTCCATTTTCAATATAAAACTCTCCAACAAGGTTTGAATGATCTCTTTCTATTACCTTAATTATTTTGCCCTCAGTAGGATTTTTTTTGCTAGTTTCTACTACAACCATATCTCTATGTTTAGCATCATTAAAATCCCTTGCATCAATTTTAACGTCAGGGAAACCTTCGCCTTCAACAAAACCAAAATTATAACTTCTGTGAATTGATAATCTTCCTATTTTGTAATGGCTATTTTCAAATAATAAATACTTACCTTTTTTACTTTGGCATATCTTCATATCATTTACCATCTTATTTAAGACAATTTGAAGTTCCTTTAATTCATCAGAACTTTTTAAATCTAACAAATCATTAATCTGGTAGACAGACAAGGCACGCGAATTATCTTTTAATATTTCCAAGATTGTATTTTCCATAAAACATCTCCTTATATTCATTATAAAATAAAAAAGGCTTTTTTATAAGCCTTTTTCGTTAAAAAGATAATACTAGACATAAAGTAAAGAAGGTAATACCTAAAATCAGCGTTAATCTACTGATAAATAGTTCTCCACCACGTTCTTTTCTATTACTAAATAAATCTGAATTTCCACCCATAATAATTTGTGAGCTACTTTCAGCTTTACCACTTTGTAATAAAATAATTGTTATCAATAAAATTGATATTATCATTAAAAATGTTTCCATTATTTCACCTCTATATCAAAATAGTAACACATTGTTAGAATATTTGTAAAGGATAAAAGAAAAGCAATAGCCTTTCCTTTATTCCATTAAACTTTCTTCTAAAACGTCTAGTGGATCAGCATCCATATATTCATTTTCAAGTTCAAATTCAACTTGTGAATATTTTGCTGTTCCAGTTCCAGCTGGAATTAATTTACCTATAATTACGTTTTCCTTTAAGCCTTGTAGTCTATCTACTTTTCCTTTTATAGCTGCATCTGTTAAAATTCTAGTTGTTTCTTGGAAAGAAGCGGCTGATAAGAATGAATCAGTTTCAAGAGACGCTTTTGTTATACCTAATAAGATAGGACGACCAGTTGCAGGCTTCTTACCTTTTAAAATAACATCTTTATTGGCTTCAGTAAATTCGTTAATATATACTAATTTACCCATAAGTAAGTCTGTATCACCTTGATCAACAACTCTTATGCGAGAAATCATTCTCCTTGCCATTACTTCGATGTGCTTATCTGAAATACCAACACCTTGTGATGAATATATCTTTTGGATTTCCTTTAAAATATACTCTTGAACAGTAATTGGATCAGTCACTGCTAGTAATTCCTTTGGATTAATGTTCCCTTCTGTAAGTTTATCTCCTGCATCAACCTTAGTTCCAACTGACACTCTAACTTTTGCACCATAATTGGTCAAATGTTCTTTAGTATCCACATCATTTGCAACAACGATTTTGAATCTGCCACCGTTGTTTTCAACACTTGTAACAGTTCCTTGAATTTCAGAAATTGTAGACTTACCTTTTGGATCCCTAGCTTCAAACAATTCTTGAACACGAGGTAAACCTTGAGTAATATCCTCACCACCAGCAACACCGCCCGTGTGGAATGTTCTCATCGTTAATTGAGTTCCTGGTTCACCAATAGATTGAGCTGCCATAATACCAATAGCTTCACCAATCTCAACTAGATTACCAGTTGCAAGATTACGCCCATAACATTTTTGACATACACCATTACGTGTTTTACATGTTAATACGCTTCTTATCTCAACTGCTTTAACTCCTGCTTTTTCAATTTTTTCAGCTATATTTTCAGTAATCATAACACCTTTTTCAACAATTACTTCTTTTGTTTCTGGATTGATTACTTTTTTATTTGTATATCTACCGAGAATTCGATCTATCATCTTCTCTATTAAATCAACTGTTCCAGCTCTTTCATCAACAAGATCCTTAGCTACAACACCTTGAATAGAACCGCAGTCTTCTTCACGTACAATAACATCTTGAACTACATCTACTAAACGTCTTGTTAGGTAACCTGAATCAGCTGTTTTTAAAGCTGTATCTGCACTACCTTTACGAGAACCGTGAGTTGAGATAAAGAATTCTGCAACCGATAGCCCTTCTTTAAATGATGATTTAATTGGTATCTCAATTTCACCACCACCTGGTTTTGCCATTAATCCACGCATACCAGCAAGCTGAGTGAACTGAGCTATACTTCCTCTTGCTTTTGAATTCATCATAACAAATATAGGGTTATCTAAATCTGTTTTAGCTACTTCATTTAGTTCTTCTTGAATTTTCTTCTTTGCTGCATTCCATGTTTCAATAACTCTTATATATCTTTCAGATTCAGTTATTAAGCCACGAGCATATTGTTTATTGATTTTTTCAACAGTCTTATCACCTTCGTTGATAATCTCAGCTTTTTTCTCACTTACCTTGATATCACTAACTGAGAAAGTAATACCTGCTTTAGTAGAATATTTAAATCCTAAATCTTTAAGTTTATCAAGCATAATTGAAGTTTCTGTTGTTTTATATCTCTTAAATACTTGTGCTATAATTGCCTCAAGTGCTTTCTTATTGAAAGGTTCAGGTATTATAATATTTTCAATTTTCTCATTGATGTTTTCTAAATTATCAACAAAATATTTGCTTGGTGTAATACCTTCAATGTTTTCTGTTGTTGCTTCACTGATATATTGGAAAGAATCCGGTAATATTTCATTGAATTTAATCTTACCAACAGTTGTAATTAAATACTTATTCTTAACTTCTTCGATAAATACTTTATATTTGAAAGAATTAACTGGGATAGCAATTCTTGTATGAAGTGATATTTCTCTTCTATCATATGCCATTAAAGCTTCATTTGTATTTTTAAATACACGTCCTTGATCCTCAAGCCCATTCTTTTCAATCGTAATATAGTAGTTACCCAAGATCATATCCTGTGTTGGTGTAACAATAGGCTTTCCATCCTTTGGATTAAGTATATTGTTTGCACCTAACATTAATATTCTAGCTTCTGCCTTAGCTTCCTCTGATAAAGGAACGTGAACAGCCATCTGATCACCATCGAAATCCGCATTAAATGCTGTAGTAACAAGTGGATGAAGTCTAATAGCACGACCACTAACTAATTTTGGTTCGAATGCTTGAATACCTAATCTATGAAGTGTTGGAGCACGGTTAAGTAATACTGGATGTTCTTTTATAACATCTTCAACAACGTCCCAAACACGTGGGTCTTGATTTTCAATCATCTTCTTAGCTGATTTAATGTTATGAATTATTTCTCTTTTAACAAGTTCATGAATTATGTGTGGTTTGAATAATTCAAGGGCCATCTCTTTTGGAAGACCACATTGATACATTTTCAAATCAGGACCAACAACGATAACTGAACGACCAGAATAGTCAACTCTTTTACCTAATAAATGTTGTCTAAAGCGTCCTTGTTTACCTTTAAGCATATTACTTAGAGATTTTAATGGACGATTATTAGCACCTGTTATACTACGACCACGGCGACCATTATCAAACAAAGCATCTACCGCTTCTTGTAACATTCTCTTCTCATTTCGAACAATGATAGAAGGAGCGTTAAGTTCGAGTAATTTTTTCAAACGATTGTTTCGGTTGATAACACGACGATATAAATCATTTAAATCACTAGTTGCAAAACGACCCCCATCAAGTTGAATCATTGGTCTTAATTCAGGAGGCAAAACAGGTAGAGCGTCTAAAATGATCCATTCTGGTTTATTACCTGAGCTTGCAAATGAGTCAATTACATCTAATCTTTTTAACAATCTTATACGTTTTTGACTTTGAGCTGTTTCCAGTTCTTCATTTAATTTATCTAGTTCTTCTTGAATATTAATTTCAGAAAGTAACTGTCTAATAGCCTCAGCACCCATACCAACTTTAAAGCTATCTCCATATTTTTCATAATATGCATTATATTCCTTGTCAGATAGGGTTTGTTTCTTTTGAAGTGGTGTTATACCTGGATCTGTTACAACGTAAGAAACGAAATATAATACTTCCTCTAAATCCCTAGGTGACATATCAAGTAATAGTCCCATACGAGAAGGAGTACCTTTAAAGAACCATATATGAGATACAGGTGTTGCAAGTTCGATGTGTCCCATACGTTCACGTCTTACCTTAGCTTTGGTAACTTCAACACCACATTTATCACAGACAATTCCCTTATATCTTACTTTTTTGTACTTTCCACAAGAACATTCATAATCCTTAGTAGGTCCGAATATTTTTTCACAAAACAATCCATCTCTTTCAGGTTTTAAAGTACGATAATTGATAGTTTCTGGCTTCTTAATTTCGCCATAAGACCATGAACGAATTTTTTCAGGAGATGCTATAGCAATTTTTAAAGCCGAAAATTTATTTGCATCCATTTATTCAGCGCCCCCTTCTTCAGTTTCTTCATCATTATTTTGATTATCAACTTCTTCAAGTTCCAATTCAGTATCTATTTCTTGTTGATAATTTGTATCTTCTATTTCTTCAATCGAAAGAGCAGATGGTGCTTTTGATTCTTCTTCCTCTAGTTGTCTTAATTCCATTTCCTCTTCTTTATCATTAATAATTGTCATATCAAGACCTAATGCTTGGAATTCTTTAATTAAAACTCTAAACGATTCTGGAATACCAGCTTGTTTAATAAGATTTCCCTTAACTAAAGCCTCGTATACCTTGACTCTTCCAACCACATCATCTGATTTAACAGTTAAAATTTCTTGTAATATATTTGCTGCACCATATGCATATAATGCCCAAACTTCCATTTCACCAAAACGCTGTCCTCCAAATTGAGCTTTACCACCAAGTGGTTGTTGCGTTACTAATGAATATGGTCCAGTTGATCTAGCATGTATTTTGTCATCAACCATGTGCATAAGTTTAATCATATACATAATTCCAACACAAATACGACTATCAAAAGGATCCCCGGTACGACCATCATATAAGACTGTCTTACCATCCGAAGGCATTCCTGCTTGTTTCATCATCTCTTCAATATCTTCAAGTTCAGCTCCATCAAAAACTGGAGTTGCTATATGATAACCTAATTTTTTAGCTGCCATACCTAAGTGTAATTCAAGAACTTGACCGATGTTCATACGTGATGGAACACCTTGTGGATTAAGTAAAATATCAACTGGTGTACCATCTGGTAAATATGGCATATCTTCTTGTGGTAACACTAATGAAACAACACCCTTGTTCCCATGACGACCAGCCATCTTGTCACCAACACCAATTTTTCTTTTTTGAGCTATATAAACTCTTACAACTTTAGAGACTCCTGGCGGAATATCCTCGTTTTCTTTCTTAGTGAATATTTTAACATCATGAACAATACCATCAGCGCCATGTGAAACACGAAGTGATGTATCTCTTACTTCTCTTGTCTTTTCACCGAAGATAGCATGTAGTAATTTTTCTTCACTAGTAAGTTCAACCATACCCTTTGGTGTAACTTTACCTACTAAGATATCGCCCTCACGAACTTCAGTACCAACTCTTATAATACCTTCAGAGTCAAGATTTTTACGAGCCTCTTCTGATACATTAGGAATATCTCTTGTAATTTCTTCCGGTCCTAATTTTGTATCACGGCATTCTATATCATAACTTTCAATTTTAATAGATGTATATACATCATCTAATACAAGTCTCTCATTTAATATGACAGCATCTTCATAGTTGTAACCATCAAACGTCATAAATGCAACCACAACGTTCTTACCAATAGCAAGTTCACCCTTATCAGTACTTGGACCATCAGCAATAACCATACCTTGTGTAACTTTATCTCCGACCTTAACAAGTGGTCGTTGATGGTAACAAGTAGCATTATTAGAACGCTCAAAATTCATTAAATAATAAACATCCTTATCATTGGCAGTTTTAACAACAATTTTCCTGCTATCAACATAGTCAACAATACCATCAGAGTGCGAAACTANAACTACACCACTTTCTTTAGCAGCAATACTTTCACTACCAGTTCCAACAATTGGAGCCTCTGCTTCAAGTAAAGGTAATCCTTGACGTTGCATGTTTGCCCCCATTAGAGCACGGTTTGCATCATCATGTTCAAGGAATGGAATACAACTTGTCGTAATAGACACAATTTGTTGTGGAGACACATCAAAATAATCAACTTTATCTGGAGTTGTTAAAATGTTATCACCACGGTAACGCGCCGTTACTTGTTCTTCAACGATAACGTTATTTTCATCTACAGCTGTTGTTGCATGCGTAATGATATAATCATTTTCTTCATCTGCTGTTAAATAATCAATTTTATCAGTAAGTTTTTTATTTTCAACCTTACGATACGGAGTTGTAATAAAACCATATTCATTTATTTTTGCATAAGATGCAAGAGAGGTTATAAGACCAATGTTTGGGCCTTCTGGAGATTCTACCGGACAAATACGACCATAATGTGACGGGTTGACGTCACGAACTTCCATACCAGCACGATCCCTTGCTAAACCTCCAGGTCCTAGTGCAGATAAACGTCTCTTATTAGTAAGTTCTGTTATTGGGTTTACTTGATCCATAAATTGTGATAACTGGCTACTACCAAAGAATTCTTTCATAATAGCAGTAATAGGTCTTATATTTATAAGTGCCTTAGGTGTTGCTGTTTCAACATCTACAGTAGTCATTCGTTCACGAATAACTCTCTCCATTCTTGTAACACCAATTCTAAATTGATTTTGTAAAAGTTCACCAACTTGACGAACACGACGATTTGCTAAATGATCAATTTCATCTAGATTACCAACGCCATCTAGTAAATTCAAGTAATATGAAATAGATGCATAAATATCAGAAATGGTTAATCTTTTAATTGTCTGAGTTGGATCATTTCCAATTATTCTAATAATCTCATTAGGGTTTTCTTTTGAATAAACTGAAATAATTTGCACTTTATTATAAGTGTCTAATTCCTCGTTTATTTGAACTTCTTTAACACCATATCCCTCAGCTAAATATGGTTTAATTTTTTCAAGGATATCTTTTGTTATTAAAGTTCCTTTTTCAATAATAACATTTCCATCCACTTTAATTGTTTCCGCAATTTTGCAATCAAGCAATCTTTCGCATACATTCAACTTTCTATTGAATTTATAACGTCCTACCTTAGCTAAATCATAACGGAACTCGTCAAAGAAGCTTGTGATAAGTCTATTCTTAGCACTATCTAGTGTAGCTGGCTCACCAGGTCTTAATCTTTCATATATTTCAATTAGAGCTTCATCTGTATTTTTAGTAGTATCTTTTGCTATAGTATTCAGTAAAAATCTGTTTTCACCAAAAAAATCGATGATTTCAGCATCGCTTGACAATCCCATCGCCCTAAGTAAAGTAGTAATATATACTTTCCTAGATCTATCTATTCTTACATGTAGTACATCTCTAGCATCCATTTCATACTCCAACCAAGTACCACGAGTTGGAATAATCTCTGATGAATATGTTGTACGTCCATTTTTGTCCTCAGTTTTCTTAAAATAAACACTTGGTGAACGAATTAATTGTGACACAATAACACGTTCTGCACCATTAATGATAAACGTTCCTGTGTCAGTCATTAAAGGCATATCACCTAAAAATATTTCTTGTTCCTTAACTTCGCCTGTTTCATTATTAAACAAACGAGCCTCAACCACTAATGGTGAAGAGTAAGTCGTTTCCCTATCTTTACATTGTTTTACAGTGTGTCTAGGTTCATCAAAATGATAATCACCAAAATCCAGTGAAAGTGTACCAGAAAAACTTTCGACTGGAAATAAATCTTCAAATACTTCTTTAATGCCGTTTATAATAAAATCTTGATATGAATCTTTCTGAATTTCTAATAAATCCTTCATCTCAAGAATGTTGTTGACCCTTGAAAATGTAACCCTTTCCCTGTAATCTCCAAACTTTTTAATCTTATAAGCCATCATTTCACCCCATAATCAATTTTTTTCAAAGAACATGTTCAAAAAACATAGTACCAATTTAAAATATTACCAAACAAATCAAGCATTGTCAACGTCTTTATTCTTTTTTGTTGCACACAAAACAAAATAATCCTTAACTTTACTCTTCAACTCAACATTATATAGATCGCTTATGTCCCTTATTGCTGAATTAGCACCTTGATTTTTTCTAATTACAAACCACATCTCACCATTATCCTTTAGATAAGCATATGCACCCCTTAAAATTTCATACAGTTTCTTTTTTCCCGCCCTAATTGGAGGATTAGTAAATATATAATCATATTTCTTGTTCACATTGCTATAAGCATCACTTTCAAATATATTAACATCTAGATTGTTTTTTTTAGCATTCATCTTAGATAAATGAAGTGCGCGTAGATTAACATCAATCATATCAACATTACTCGATGTTTCATTTTTAACGCACAACCCAATAGGACCATATCCACAACCAACATCCAAAACATCACCTGTTATTTTGTTAAAAGGCAAGGCATCGATTAAGACCTTAGTACCAAAATCAAGACCCTTTTTTGAAAAAACACCATTATCAGAATAAAGCAAATACCTTTTGTCTCTTATATATATTTCTAACAAATGGATGTTTGATTTTAAATTTTCTTCATTTGTAAAGTAATGATTCATATACTCTCCTATAGACGGATAAAGCCTATACTTATTAGCATAGGCTTATTATTTTCCTTATTGTAATTCTACTGTTGCGCCAACTTCTTCAAGTTTAGCTTTAATTTCATTAGCTTCATCAATATTGACATTTTCTTTTACATTACCGCCAGCATCAGCTATATCTTTAGCTTCTTTTAATCCTAGACCAGTAATATCTCTAATTGCTTTAATGACTTGGATTTTGTTTGCTCCAGCGTCTTTAAGAACTACTGTTGCAGAAGTTGGACCTTGTTCAGCGCTATCAGCTGCTGCAGGGCCTGCAGCTACTGCAACTGCACTTGGATCTACACCAAATTCCTCTTTCATTGCGTCAACTAATTCTTTAATTTCTAATAATGTCATTTCTTTTAATGAACTAATAAATTCATCTTTTGTTAATTTTGCCATTTCATTTCCTCCTCTTTTTTTACTCACTTTTTTGCTCACTATATAAATGTAAGCATATAGATAAATCTCTGGCAACACCTATTAAGCCACCAGCTAACATTGTTAACAATCCTTCGCGTGATGGAATAGTAGAAAGTTCAGCAATTTCATTAACTGAAGATACTTTACCATCAATTATACCACCTTTAATTTCCAAAGCCTTATTATGTTTTGCATAATCAGTAAGTACTTTGATTGGTTCAATAATATCACTTGATAAAGTAATTGCGTTTGGACCTTCTAATACATTATCTAGGTCAATGTTAAGACTATCTAAGGCTCTTTTCATTAATGTGTTTTTATAAATTTTTATATCTGTATCTGCTTTTTTCATTTTACTACGAAGTTCTGTGGTTTGTTCAACAGTTAGTCCTCTGTAGTCAAAGAAAACGACAGATGCAGAGTTTTTAATTTTATCTTGGATTTCTAAAACAACTTGTTTTTTTGCTTCTAACACCTTTTCATTTGCCATAAGATACCTCCTTCTTATATTAAAAAACCTTTATAGTTATCTACAAAGGTTAAAAACATAATGTTTTAACCTCGGTAGGAAATATTAAGCTTTCGCTCCAACTGTCTTCGGTTTTAATTAATTATATTCACTAGTATACTCTAGTATTTCTTATTTGTCAAAAGAATTCGCATTTATTTTAATTCCAGGTCCCATAGTTGATGAGATCGCGATACTTTTAACATATATACCTTTAGCTGTTGATGGTTTTGACTTTAATATAAGCTCAACAAAAGCATTAAGGTTTTCTAATAATTTGCTTTCATCAAATGACACCTTACCAATTATAGCATGTACTATACCATAACTATCTGTACGGTATTCGATGCGCCCTTTTTTAACCTCTGATACTGCTTTAGCAATATCATTAGTAACTGTTCCTACCTTTGGATTTGGCATCAAACCTTTTGGCCCTAATAGTTTACCAATTTTTCCTAGTGCAGGCATCATATCAGGAGTAGCAATAATGATGTCAAAATCTAACCAGTTTTCTTGTTCAATTTTACTAATCAAATCAACATCTCCAACAAATTCTGCTCCAGCTTCTTCTGCTTCTTTAGCTTTTTCTCCTTTAGCAAGAACTAATACTCTCTTAGTTTTACCAGTTCCATTAGGTAATACTACTGCACCTCTTAATTGTTGATCAACTTTTTTTGTGTCAAGATTAAGTCTCATAGCCACTTCAACTGATGCATCAAAATTTGCTACATTAGTTTCTTTAACCAACTTAACTGCTTCCTCTTTAGTATATAATTTCGTCTTGTCAATTTTTTCAAGAGCTTGTAAGTATTTTTTACTTCTCTTTTTCATAATTTCCCTCCTTATGTGGTTTATAGCGGATTTCCTCCCACACAGGCATAACCCATATGTGTGTATTATTATTCTTTAATTTCAATTCCCATGTTTCTAGCAGTACCAGCAACAATTTTCATTGCTGACTCAACATCGTACGCATTTAAATCAGGCAACTTTGTTTCAGCTATCTCACGTAATTGGTCTTTTGTAATACTTCCACCAATTTCTTTCGAGCCGTTTGCTGTACCTTTAGTGATACCTGCTGCCTTCTTTAATAAGAATCCAGCTGGTGGGGTTTTGACAGTAAATGTATAAGAACGGTCATCATATAAATATATTTCTACCGGTAAAACATCACCCATCTTATCTTTTGTCTCATCATTAAATTTAGTACAAAATTCCTGTGAATTTATTCCTGCAGGTCCTAAAACTGTTCCAACCGGTGGAGCAGGTGTAGCACGTCCAGCAGGTATTTGTAATTTAATCTTTTTTACTAGTTTTTTTGCCACGAAAAACACCTCCTATATTAATATTTTTTCGCGAGTGGTATAAATGTAACAATCCGCACTCCCACTTTAATCTATATAAATTAAATATAGCATCGTTATTTTATCACTAAATAATCACAAATGCAATAATAATTTACGCTTTTTCAACTTGTGACAATTCAACTTCTACTGAAGTTTCTTGTCCGAACAGATCAATCATTACTTTCAACGTTTGATTTTCTAAGTCCACTGTTTCAATACGACCATACATTGCCGTAAATGGACCAGAAATAATTTTAACTTTATCATTTTCTTTAATCTCATTACCAAGTTCTAATCTACTCATGCCCATTTGACCAAGAATTCGATCGATTTCACTAGGTAATAAAGGTATAGGTTTAGCTCCCTTACCACTTGAACCAATAAACCCTGTAACACCTGGAGTGTTGCGAACTACATACCAAGCTTCATCCGACATAACCATTTCAACTAAAACATAACCGGGAAAGAGTTTCTTTACTTTTTCTTTTTTAACCCCGTCTTTTATTTCAACTTCCGTTTGTTCAGGAACTACTACTCTATATATATAATCTTGCATATCCATCGATTCAATACGCATTTCTAGTTTTTCTTTTACTTTATTTTCATGACCAGAATAGGTGTTTACTACATACCAACGTTTTTCTTCCATTAACTAAACACTTCCTTTAAAAGTATTATAATAACATTTATTAGATAAAAGAATACCCCAAGGAAAAAAGAAAAAAGTAACACCGCTATCGTATTCTTAAACATCTCTTTTTTATTAGGCCATCTAACTCTTTTTATTTCTTTCTTAACACCATGAAAGAAAGACTTGATTTTTTCCATAATTCACCTACACCTTTATTATATTAATTTTTCCAAAATAAAAACACCTAAATGTGTCTTCTATAGGTATAAAATAACACATTTACTATTTCAAGTCAACATATTTTCCTTTATTTCTTAACTTTACTTAAACTTATATTATTTCTTTCTAGTTCGTCTGACCAATTGCCCAAAGTATACTGATAATATAAGCCTTCTTTTAACATTTTAAGTGCTTTTATCTGTTCTTCTTTACTTTTTGATATTTCCTCTTTTTCCTTAGTCATTATTTTGCCGTGTTTCTTTGTAAATAAATAAGCATCACGGAGTGATTTGTAATTTGCAAAGACAACATCTAATAACTGAAATAAAGTATCAGTATAGTCCTCTCCTTTATTAATTTTCAATATAATATCTTTTTTAAAACGTATAAAATAATTTGAACCATTATACCTACTTACAAATTTAACAACAAAACTTTTGTTATTCATGTGGTCTAATATGTATTTTTTTGTTGCTTCCCTATCCAATATCAATATATCATTAGAATATAATTTTTCAACTTTTTTTATTTTCTTACAATGACTATATGTGACTTCTGTTTTAGTTGTGGATAAGTCAAACTCTTTATCCAATATATTACCAAGAGTTGCAATTAATTCCTTTTCATTTTTAAATTTTGTAGTAATGGCATCGATATAATCAAGCGATGTTTTTTCAAACACAAACGGTTCTTTCTCAGGTTCAATTATTGATAAAGTATATCTGTTAACTTTAGACATTATGATCACCTCTTACTCTTCTTCTGAAAATATAACTTTTAATTTTGATTTAACTCTCTGTAATGCACTATCAACCGATTTATAACTTCTACCTAATTTTGATGCAATCTCCTTATAATCGAAATTTTTAAGTCGCAAATCTAAAACTTTCAATTCTAAAGGAGTCAAGTTTTTAACTAACTTTTCATTAAGTTCCTTCTTTTCTTCTAAATCTATTAAGTAGCTACTAGGATCTTTCTCTTTTTTATCTAAGATTGTTTCAATAAGCGATTTATCATCATCTGTAACTTTATCATCTAGTGACAAAGACTCATTTAATAAACGATGTTTTTTACGATTAGACTTAGTTGTAGCACTATTTATTTGTCTTTCGATACACATATTAGCAAAAGTTGAGAACTTTACATTCTTCTTTGTTTTAAAATCTCTTATTGCTTCACTTAAACCTATCATTCCTTCTTGAATTAAATCATTTAAATCAAGACCTCTACTCTTTCCATAGTTTAAATATTTTTTTGCTTTCATTTCAACTAATGGCTTATATTTAGAATATAAAATATCATATGCTTCTTCTATATCAGAACAAGTAAGATATAGTAATTCATAATCATTATAATCTTCATATGAAGTCATATTCTCTCCTACTTTCTTCTTTTTTCTAATATACCATAAACTATAATTCCTGTTGCAACTGAAGCATTTAAACTGTTAATTTTACCTGCCATTGGAATAGAAACTGTATAATCACAGCCTTCTTTTACAATCCTACTCATTCCAAAGCCTTCATTACCTATTACTAGGCAAATAGGAACNTCATAATCAACATCCATATAAGAATGATCAGCATCCATTTCCGTACCTACTATCCAAAAACCATTGTCTTTTAGTTTTCGTATAGTGTTACTTATATTAGTTACTGAACAAACTTTCATATTAGATAAAGCACCCGCACTAACCTTCATAACTGTTGAATTTATATTAACGCTTCTGTTTTTGGTAATAATAATTCCTCTTACTCCAGCAGCTTCACAAGTTCTGATTATAGCCCCTAGATTATGCGGATCTTCAATATGATCTAACAACACAATAAGAGAATCATTATTTGCATCTTCCATTAATTCTTTGAGTGAATAAAAATTATAGTCAGGAATATTGACTATTATACCTTGATGGTTTCCTTTTGCAATATTGTCCATTTCCTTTTTTGAACAAAATTTAATGTCAATATTCCTTTTTTTAAAAGCGTTTACTATCTTTTCGTCTATACTTTTTTCGTAAATATAAGCTTTTGTGATTTTCTGATTGTTGTCCAATAATTCTTTAACAACATTTTTACCATATGCTATCATTACTTATTTCCTCCGTTATAAGGTCCATTATAAATTTTATACGGTCCTCTTCATTTAATATATATAGATAACCTATCAAAGCTTCTAATGCTGTTGCGTGTTTATAAGTCAATATATCAACTCTTTTTGGATGAGATCCAACTTTCGCATTTCTAGCTCTTTTTACTATACTTAGTTCTTTTTCATTTAGTATTTCATTTTTTATTAAATAATTTAAAAAACTTGCTTGCGATTTAGCACTAACATAGTTTACCGCAAACTTCTGCAAATCGTTAACCTTATTTATTCCTTTTTGTATTAAATACTTTCTAATATATATTTCATATATTGCATCACCCAAGTATGCTAAAACAAGGGCATTTATTTCATTCACATTCATAAAATCACCACTTATATTTTACCACAACTTTTAATATAACGTTAAAAAATGAAAAAAGCACTTTCGTGCTATGGAATTCTAATTATAAATTCGCCATCTTTTGAATACAAAAGTCTCTCTCTTGCATATCTAGCTACATAATCAGGATTATTTAATTTTTCTACTTCTACTTTTAAATATGCTTCTTCGTCTTCTAATCTTTTCAATTCACCAATCAAAAATTTTTCTTCATTCTTTTTTTCTATGATTTGAAAAAATAATTTTCCAACATTAAGTATAAAGGTAATTAAAACAACAATCGTTACAAGAAAAATTATAGATAACCTTCGTTTAGTTCTTTTAGTAATCCTTCTGGCCATTATGCACCACTCCTGTAATATACATTATATCATTAAACTATCTAAATTTGAATATACCTTTTTTAAAGCAAGTTTCAGCTAGAATAAAACCTAATATTATTGATATTAAAAAATAAGGATGAACAATACCTCCATTGATGTTTCTAATTATAACAAAATAAATCAACACAAAATCTACAACAAATAAAAAATTAGTTAAAATGCGAAGTACAGCTGGGCCTTTGTATATATAACGATAATTTATTTTTAATAAGAGGGAAAATAGAAAACCAAATACAAGTGAAACTAAAATCGATTTTATTTGAATGTCTATATCCATTATTTAAATAACCTATTAAATACCCCGCCATCTTCCTTATCTTTATTTTTAATATCATCCACATAACTAATAGCATTAATCTTTCCCTTAATATTCACATTTCCTTGGTATGTATCTAATTTTACTATTTCAAGTCCTTCACCCTTAACTATTAGATACCCCATTGATGTTTCCATTAAAAACTCTTCATTATCAAAACTATCTATTTTCTTTACTCCAGAAATTGTCAAATTACTACGTTCATTAAGTATTACACCATGTGTAATTACGGCATCAACCTTGTCCATAATTTCCTCCCTTAATGAAATATATGTACAAACCTAATAAATATGAAAAAAAACTCTATTACTAGAGTTATTCTTCTACTTCATTTTTTTCTTCAACAAAGTCAACGTGTTCAACTTTTTCGTATTCTTCCATGATTGCATCTTCAAACATCTTACGAACTTCAGGACTTATCGGATGAGCGATATCTCTATATCCACCTGTTGCAGTCTTACGACTAGGCATTGCAATAAAAATACCTTTGTCACCTTCTATAATCCTAATATCATGTACAGCAAAGCTGTCATCAATTAGAACAGAAGCGATACCTTTCATACGTGAATTTTCTTTTTCGATTTTACGAACATTGACTGATGTAATTGTCATGCACAAATCCTCCCACTTATATACATTTCACAAGTTAATTTTACACTAATTACTTAAATAATGCAATTAAATTGCCATTTTTTTCTTATTTTTGTCGGTTTTTGAACGTTTTTTCAAAATTTACTTAAAGTATATCTCTACTGTTTGTGTTAATACATCAGAATAAGTGAAAGATTTAGTCTCATTGACATCGTTTAAAAGTTTCACAACAAAGACAAAATTGTACATCTGAGTTATTATAGCATTATATTCTTCAATTCTATTTCGTCCCCCATTAAAAACTATTTTCACTTCCTTGCCTATATGCTCTTTTAAATTTTCTTTAATCTTATCAATCATTATAGTCTACCTTGGATACCCAACATACATTGTTCCTTTTGTAATTATCCCACCGAGTCCAGATGCACCATGTTTTGTTTTCTCTAAAATATCTAAAAGATCAATATCCTTACTTTTATCTGACAAACTCACAGCAAGAGCAATAATNGCAGGGTCTAAAGCATGTATATTTATTCGTTTGGGGCTTGAGGCGAAATTAGCACCTGCTTTTAATAAAGCTTCGTAATTAGATTGACATGCACCTGCTACAATAATTAATTTATCATGAGCTTTTTCATATTTGCGTGCTAATTGAACACTTTTAACAAAACTGCTAGTGTTTTTATATGATCTTAAATCCTCTTTTTCACCCTTTTTCTTATAATAAGCATCATGACCAGTAATAACTAATATATCCGGTTTTATCTCTTCTAAATGTCTGGTAATTACATTCGGCATATCACTTTCTTTTACATGTAAACCAAAAGCATTGACCTTACCCTCTTTATAAAAATTAAGACATCTTTTTAAATCTTCCTCATCACCATCTATATGTAAAATTCGCCCTGGTATATAAAAATAATCATCCCTTTCATCTTTGTTAAAAAAATCTATTTTTCTTATATACTCATCATCATCTAAAATCGCTTCATTTTCGGAAACTTCATACAAGTTCAAATCTGAAGTTGGTGCATCAGCACATAATCGTACATTTAAACCTATTAACATAACATCACCATCTATAATGTCGTCTATTTTAAATATAATGTCATTGTTGTACGATTCCCTTGTAACTAAATCACCACGTTTAAAATGCATATTATCACCCAATTAATTATATGAAATAACTTCAAAAATATTACATTATAGGGCATTTGCAATAGTAATAAACTGTTCCATAGTTAATTGTTCAGCTCTAACTGTAAGATCAAGACCATATCTAGAGAGAACGGTATTTATCTTTTCTAAATCATAATCCTTTAAATTGTTTCTTAGATTTTTTCTTTTATATTTAAAAGCATCTCTAATTAATTTNAAAAACAATTTTTCATCTTTTAAGTGTTCTTTTTTATCACGTTTTTTTAGTTGTATTATAATACTATCCACATTTGGTTTTGGAATAAATACATTTCTACTTACATCAAACAATTTTTCCACATCAAAATAATAATGGATAAAAATTGTCAGTGAACTATAATCTTTGGTATTTGGTTTAGCATTAATTCTATNCCCAACTTCTTTTTGAACCATTATTACCATTTTATCTATATCTAAATTGTCTTCTATTAACTTACTTATGATAGGAGTTGTAATATAATATGGTAAATTAGCTACAACAAATAGATGGTTGTAATCAAATTCNTTTACATCTTTTGTTAAATCACGTTTCAAAAAATCATCATATATAACCTTAACATTTTCGTGACTTTCTAATGACTCACTCACTAATGGCTTTAAAGTTTCATCTATTTCATAACCTATTACATATTTTGCAACATTAGCAATCTTTTTTGTCAAATTGGCAGACCCAACCCCAACTTCTAACACTAATGTTTCTTCTCGTATATTTGCCTTGTTTACAATTTTAGTTAATATGTTCTCATCAATTAAAAAATTTTGTCCATATTTTTTTTTAAATTGATGATTTGCAGTGATTTTTTTCATATTTGTTCCTCTTTCATTATTTTATCATATTTTATAAAAAAAGATTGCCAAAGGCAATCTACCAACCATATCTTAACACTTCAAATTTTACATTTTTTTGTCGCCCTACAGGTTTTGTTTCTTCTTCATTATTAAATAGCAGATCAAATTTATCATTTTTTATTAAATACCCTCGGTCCAACACTATGGCAACTATGGGTTCCTTGTAAATATTTGGAACTGTAATTCTCATAATTGTACCAAATGGAACCTTTTTGTCAGCAGCAAGTATTCTAAGCTTACCATATAAATTATCTTCATAATATATATTTCCACCTCTAACATCATACCCACTTGTAGTTATACCTATACACCCATCACAATCAGGTCCATAACCAGTTAATTGTCCATAAAAAGTTTCAATAATGTTTTCTTTTGGGACAGCATTATATTCCATTCTACTTGTTTTTTTAATATTATCATTAAATATAGCCTTCTTCTCTACACCTTCAGGTAAGAAAAAGTGAAAAGCTAAAATAACTAACATCAGATATACCACTTTAAACAACAGTGGAACACATTTTTTCATGTTTTCACCTCTGAATAACGTAATAATTTTACCACATTTAGTCTTTAAAGTCAAACATCTCATATGCATTAGAAGTGGTTTTTTCTGCCACTTCATCATAAGTAATATTCTTAATTCTTGCTAGTTCTGTTGCTATTAATGGTAGATATGACGGGTTGTTCTTTTTGCCCCTATAAGGTTCTGGGGTAAGATATGGCGAATCGGTTTCTAATACAATATTGTCTAAACTTAATTCTTTTACTACATTAATAAGATTATTCTTTTTAAAAGTTATTATTCCACCTATTCCAAGTAAAAATCCCAATTTTGTAAAGCGTAAAGCCATTTCATTAGAGTCAGTAAAACAATGCATTACACCCTTTACCTTCTCTTTAGAAAGAATATTATAAACATCCTCGCTTGCAGCACGATTGTGAACAACAATTGGCTTATTATATTTTTTAGCTATCTCAATCTGTTTTATAAATAAAGCCTTCTGTTTATCTTTGTTTAAATCATTATGATAATAATCTAGGCCTATCTCACCTACACCAACAACTTTTTCCTCATTAAGCCATTTTTCAAAATTATCAAAATCCTTCTCACTCACATTTTCACATTCATCTGGGTGAAATCCAACTGTTGCATATACATTGTTGTATTTGTGTGAAAGAGCAACGGCATTGTTTGATGATTTAACATCACATCCACTCACGATAATAATTTTTACATCCGATTTAGAAATATCATGAATGATATCTTCTAAATTATCATAATAGTTATGTTCTATATGACAATGTGTATCTATTAACATCCATATCACCACCATTTATCTATAAAGAAAAGGATTATACGCAAGTATAATCACCTATTCATTTTCTTTTACTCCTAAAAATCTGATAAACCCCACAACAATCACTACTAGATATGCAAAATCAAGATATTTGAATTCATAGTAGAGATTGCTAATTAAAAAAGTAATCAAAACTACAAAAAATATTGTAATATATCTCCTACATTTCGCCTTAGGGCTAATCATATCCCTTTCTCCTTTTTCTATAAAAGCTTGTTATCACACTACATTAAAAATGATAACATGACTATAAACGAAAAGTAAATAGAAGTTTGTGTAATAATATGTCGTTTACAATCTTATTTACACTTTGCTGGAATCATCTTTATCTATTCTCATAAAAATAGGTACTGCTTCTTTTACTTTAGTGTTAGTATTAAGTTGCCCAAAATCTTCTAATGACTCAAGATCCTTAACTTCAGTATTTAATTGATCTAATATTTTCTCTGCCGCCTCAGGTAAGAACGGTTGCAATAAAACACCTATAAAACGAATCGATTCCAAAAGATTATATAAAACTGTTCTAAGTCGATTTATTTTTGTCTCATCTTTAGCTAAAATCCAAGGAGTTGTTTCATCAATATATTTGTTACATCTTCTTGCTAAATTAATAATTGAATTTAGGGCGTCACTTACATGCAATGAATTCATTTTTTCGTCTACTATTTTTGCTGTTTTTAAAACCTCATTCTTTAATTCCTCATCTATTGGTTCTAAGTGGTTGTCTTTTGTAATTACTCCATCAAAATATTTATTAGTCATGGCAATAGTCCTATTTACTAAATTACCAAGTACATTTGCTAAATCAGCATTGATTTTATCAATAATTAATTCATCACTTATTAGACCATCATTTGCATAAGGCATTTCGCTTAATAAATAGTATCTAACAGCGTCAACTCCATACCTTGACACCAAATCATCAGCATAAAGTAATCCGCCCTTCGATTTACTCATTTTCCCGTCTCCTGATAAGAACCATGAATGAGCATAGATTTTTTTTGGAAGTTCTTCACCTAAAGCCATTAACATCATCGGCCAATAGATCATATGGAAACGTAAAATATCCTTTCCTATTATCTGCAAGTCTGCTGGCCATAAATCATTATATAACTTGTCATGTTTACCATCTATGTCATAACCTAAGAAGGTAATATAATTACTCAAAGCATCAATCCATACATATATAACATGTTTTTCGTCAAATGAAACAGGTATTCCCCATTTAACCGATTCCCTTGAAACACACAAATCTTGTAATCCTGGTTTAATAAAAGTATTAATCATTTCATTTTTTCTACTAGCCGGTTCGATAAAATGCGGATTGTTTTCAATATGTTCTACTAATCTATCTGTATATTTACTCACTCTAAAAAAGTAGGCATCTTCTTCTGTTTTAATTGTTTCCCTTCCACAATCTGGGCATTTGCCTTCAACTAATTGAGTTTCAGTAAAGAAAGATTCACAAGGAGTACAATACCATCCCTCATATTTTCCTAAATAGATATCCCCTTGATCATATAGTTTATTAAATATATCTGTTACTTTTTGTTTATGAAGATCATCTGTTGTTCTTACAAATCTATCATATGTAGTGTTCATTAGATCCCAAATTTCTTTTATTTCCTTTGCAACTTCATCAACATACTGCTGTGGAGTTTTGTTTGATAAAGTCGCCTTTTGTTCTATTTTAATACCATGCTCGTCTGTGCCTGTTTGCAAATAAACATCATAACCTTGTAAACGTTTATATCTTGCAATAGCATCTGCTAAAACTATTTCATATGTATTTCCAATATGAACCTTACCAGAAGCATACGCAATAGCCGTGGTAATGTAATATTTGTTTTTCATTTTACTATTCACCCTTTCCTGTGCTACCTAGTCCACCTTTTCTAGTAGCGATACCGTCATCCTCATTATCAACCAACATATATTTTACGAATATACCTTGGACTATTCTATCTCCCTTATTGATAATCCATTGGGTGTCACCTTCATTTTGTAACGCAACCCAAATATGTCCTTCATTATCTTCATTATTAAAATAGTCTGCATCAATTATTCCTACTTGATTGCACATCCGAACATTATACTTAAAGCCAACACTACTTCTTACAACTATCATAAGAAATTCATCATCTTCCATAGCAGCTTTAATACCTGTTGGAATTTTAATAATCTCACTAGGCTCCAATGTAAAAGAAAAAGGAGCATAAAAATCATATCCTGCAGCATTTTTACTATTCCTTGCAGGAACAATTAAAGAACTATATAATTCCTCTACATCATTACCTGACACATCTTTTTCAAATTGTGAATAACTAATTTTTTCAAACTTTCTCATACTTCCTCCTCTATAAAAAAATCCTTATATTATTATAATATAAGGACGAATGATCGCGGTACCACCTTAATTCATAGAAACTATGCACTCGAACTTTAACGCAGCAAACGGTCATACGACAGCTAAAGGGCCATTTTCCACAAACATTTATACTCTTTCCACCAAAACAGAGTTCTCTATAATAAACATTTGCTTCTCTTCCTTATCAAAGCTTTTTAATGTTTGAATTATATCATATGTATAAAAATTATTCAACATTATATGTTACGACTTAAAAACTTTGATACTATTTCGACCATTTTACCGTCAATTTCGGTTATTTTGTTATCTAAACCTAAAGCAATTACAGAACCAGCTACATCACCATCAGCAACTATTGGATATATTATGTATGCTGTTTCTTCTTCAACCTCATCATTTATTTTAATTCTATTTGGAGTAAGTGATGTGGTGGGTTGATGTTTTAACATCATTTCGCTATACTTAGCACTTATGTTTGGATTAACATACCTCTTTTTCAAAGAGGGGGAAGTTGCTATAATCATATCTCTATCAGTAACTATCATATTAATTTCAACCACTTCACCTGCAGCGTCAACAATCAATTGAGCTACATCTCTAATTCCTTTCATATTTGAATGTTTAGATAAAATTATGGACTCATCATTCACCATAATTTCTAGCAATTCACCATTTCTAATTTTAAGATTTTTTCTTATTTCCTTCGGAATAACAATACGACCCAAATCATCTATTCGCCTTGATACACCAGTTGTTTTCAAATTATTACCTCTCTTTCTTTATGTCTTTTTTATTATGTGGAGGTAATAATCAAATATACCTTATTTAGATACTAGTTAATAACTCAACTATGTAATATAACCAATGTTTTTCTAATTTATTAACATTTAAAAGAATTCTTAAACGATCGCCCTTGTATGTTATGCGAAAATTTCTAGATATATCGCAAGCCTTCATAAATATATCATTTACTACCATTTCCTTAGATTTTTCCTTAGAAAAAACAAATTCTATTGCAAGTTTAGTCTGATTAACCTTTTCTATTCCCTTTTCCTTTGCTATTTTTTCAAACCACTCTTCATACATATATATATTTATTGATTCTGATATCTTCCCAAAACGATCCTCTATTTCTTTTTTAACATCTTGCAATGTTTCATAACTATCAATTTGATTTATTTTTTGATGAATTTCAATCTTTAAGTCATCTTCCTTCACATATTCATCAGCAATATGTGTCTCTACATCAATTAACGGTTTATCATCAATATCATCTTTTGTATCAACCTCAGTATAATTACCATTTATTCTAGCAACTTCTTCTTCAAGCATTTTTAAATATAACTCGATTCCTACACTATCTATAAAACCAGCTTGCTCACTTCCTAATATATCACCAGCACCCCTTATTGAAAGATCTCGCATTGCTATAGAAAATCCACTTCCTAAAGCTGTAAACTCTTTAATAACATTTAATCTCTTTTGAGCAACCTCACCCAAAACTTTATTATTGTCATACATCAAATATGCATAAGCTATTTTATTTGTTCTTCCAACACGCCCTCTAATTTGATACAACTGACTCAAACCAAATCTATCTGCATCTATTATTATTAATGTATTCACATTGGGGATATCAATTCCTGTTTCTATTATAGTTGTACAAAGTAATACATCATATTCACCTTCAACAAATTTAATCATCCTGTCTTCTATTTTTAGTTTAGGCATTTGACCATGTGCATAAGTTATTCTAGCTTCTGGGACTAAACGTTTTATTTTAGATGTCTTCTCCTCTATACCTTTGACCTTATTATATAACAAATATACTTGACCACCTCTTGATAGTTCCTTATATATTGCATCCTTAATTATAAAATCATTATATTCTAAAACATAAGTTTGAATAGGAAATCGATTCATTGGCGGCGTTTCAATTAATGATAATTGTTTTATACCAAACATGGACCTTTGTAAGGTTCTTGGAATTGGTGTTGCAGATAAAGTTAATACATCTATACTGCTTTTATACTCGATAATTTTTTCTTTATGAGCAACACCAAAACGCTGCTCTTCGTCAATTATAAGTAAACCCAAATCTTTAAACTTTATATCCTTGCTAAGTAAACGATGGGTTCCAATTACAAGATCAATTGTTCCTTTAGCAAGACCTTGCGTTATCTCCTTTACTTCTTTTGGCGTTGAAAATCTATTTAGTAGTACTATATTGACTGCGAAATTTTTAAAACGTTCTATAGCATTTTCAAAATGTTGATTAGATAATATTGTTGTAGGACAAAGAATTGCTACTTGTTTATTATCTTGAATTGCCTTAAAAGCAACTCTAAAAGCCACTTCTGTCTTCCCGTAACCAACATCTCCGCATAAAAGTCTATCCATTGGTGTGCTTTTTTCCATATCTTCCTTTATTTGAAATAAAGCTCTTAGTTGATCTCTAGTTGGTTCATACATAAAGTCTTGTTCAAATTTTAATTGCTCATCATTATCTTTAGAGAATGCAAAACCTTTTTTCGCTTCACGTTCCGCCGCTGTTTTAATTAATTTACCAGCTATATCATGAAGTTTATTTTTAATACGGACTTTTGTTTTTTGCCATTCCGTTCCTCCAAGTTGGTGCAATGCTGGTGTTGCGCCTTCGTTTGAAGAATATTTCCAAATCAAATCTATCTTTTCTACCGGAATATATAATTTGTCTTTTCCTTTATATTTTATTTTTAAATAATCCTTCTTAATACCTCTTTTAATGAGTGTTTCAATCCCGCAATATTTTCCAATGCCATGAAGATGATGAACTACATAGTCTCCTATAGCAAGTTTACTTAAATCCCTAATTTTAGTTCCATATTTAAATTGACTTTTATATTGCACCTTACTAGAACTTTTCTTAAATAGATCATTTTCCGTAATAATAACAAAATTGCTTATTGAAAAACCAGACGAAACCTCTTTTTCAATTATATTAATCGTATTACTCACAATATTATCTTCATCTGTAATAATGTATTTATGATCAATAAAGGAAATAAAACTGTCTATCTGTTTTTTACTTTTTAAACAAATAACTATAGTCTTACCTAAATGTAAATAAGTCTTTAAATCTTCATTCAATTGATTAACATTGTTTTCATATTTATAAATTGGTTTAACATCGTATTTGTCTACATAGTCAAGTTTCACATCAGGAAGTAAATTGTCCAAATTCATAACGAAAAGTTCATCATTATAAGATATTTCCTCAAAATGATTCATATACGGAGTTTTAATGGACTCTTTGTTTTCTTGTTCATAATGTANTATTTCTTCACGAAGCATTAAATACGAATTCTTAATTTGATTATGATCTATATAAACAACAATAGGGTTTTCAAGATAATCACTTATCTTACTTACCTCTGTATAGTGCGCTAAATACTTTTGTTTTTTTTCTATGTTGGAATCACTTTCTACAATAAATTCATCGAAAGGATGAATACTTATTTGATCGATGCTTGAAATAGATAATTGAGTATCCATATCAAAATATCGAAGTGATTCTATTTTATCACCCCACAATTCAATTCTAATGGGATTACTTTCAGAAATAGGAAATATATCTATGATATATCCTCTTGTTCCCATCTCACCTGTTTTAGTAACAATTGTCTCATTGGTATACCCTATTTTATATAAATCATTTATAAGTTTTTCTTTATCGATAGTTGATTCTACTGAAAGTTTAATAACGGATTTACTCCATTCCTCTTTCTTGGGAAGAAACCTCAAATACCCCATCAAATGTGTAACCACAATTTGAGAAGACGAGGATGAAGTGATGTTTTTTAATGTTTCTAATCTTGTTACTTTTAAATCAGGACTGATTGCTACTGCTTCACTAGTAATAAAGTCATCCATAGGAAAAAATAAAGAATCTACTTTTTCTCTTTGTAATAACTGTTGAATCTTATTAGCCTCGTACAACGTACTCGTTAAAATTACAATATTTCGATTCTGTTCATTATATATTTTTTTTAAATATACGACTAAAAGGTCATCAGTTAAACCTGATAACCCTATCTTGCCATGTTGATATTCTTTAAATAAATTGTTTATGACTTTCATTTAAACACACCCTTATGAATTACCATTATATTTGTTCATAAGACTCAAAAAATCCATTTTAACAAAATCTATTATAATATCTTTGAGTTTAACAATTAACTTTTCCATTATTTCTTTTTCTTCTTTGGAAAAGCGACCTAAAACATAATCTTTTGCATCTATTGTATTACTCGAAGAAACACCAACCTTTAATCTTTTGTATTCATTTGTACCTAGACATTGCTCTATATTTTTAAGTCCGTTATGTCCTGCCGAACTACCTTGACTCTTTAATTTGTAGCGTCCTAATTTTAAATCTAAATCATCATTTATTATTAAAATATCCTTAATGTCTATTTTAAAATAATTAATGAAATCAGCAATAACTTCACCCGACAAATTTATATAGTGTTGGGGTTTTAATAAAATTACCTTTTCGCCATTAAGGTTAGTTTCAGCATATAAAGATCCTTTACGCTTCTTTATAATTTTTATTCCTAAGGATTCTGCTAAATAATCAATAACCATAAAGCCTGTATTATGCCTTGTGTTTCGATATTCTCTTCCCGGATTTCCTAGACCAACTATTAACTTCATACTATCACTCTCCAAACATCTTTCTAACCTCTATGGTATAATTTCCATCTGTATCATGCACAAAAAGGGGAGGTTCAAACTTTATGCCTTCCTTTCCATTTTTTATACCTTCTATTAAAACTATATTTGCCTCTTGATTACATTTAGGATAAACAAAACAAACTCTTTTCGGCTCAATATTGTTTTCCCTCATTTTAGTTAAAATTTCCATCAATCTCTCGGGCCTGTGTACTATTCCAAAATATCCTTGATTTTTTAATAATTTTTTAGCAACCTTAATTACACTATCTATATCGAGCATAAGTTCATGACGCGCTATAGTCTTATAGTCATTATCATTTACATGACTATTCTTAGTATATTTGAAATATGGAGGATTTGATACAACTACATCAAAAAAATCAGAATCGAATCGCTTTGAAACTTCTTTTACATCTTCATTTATTATTTTAATTCTTTCCTCTAAATTATTCAGCTGAATTGACTTTATAGCTAATTGATAAATTGGTTTTTGAATCTCAACACCTACAATATTAGCATTTGTTCTGGTCGATAAGATTAATGGTATTGGAGCGTTTCCGGTACCCAGATCAATTATATTTTTAATTTTAGCACGAATTGTTATAAAGTTTGCAAGGAGAACAGAATCAAGCGAGAAATTAAACCATTCTGTATTCTGTACTATTTTCATATCTTTATAACCTAGTAAATAATTAACAACTTCCATTTTCAACCTTTATATCTAAAATACCAACATCAGGGACATCCACCTGATATGTTTGAGCTAAAATGTCTACTGATACCACACGACCAAAGCCTTCTTTTGTTTCTACTCTTTGTCCTACATCAGGCAACGTTTTTCTTGCCTCTAAATAATTATCGTTTTCATAAGTTAAACAACATAAAAGACGGTTACACGCGCCATTTATTTTATTTGGATTTAAAGCAATATTTTGATTTTTGGCCATATTTATAGAGACGCTATCAAAATCATATAAAAANTTATTACAACATAAAACCCTTCCACAAGGNCCAATTCCACCAACTACCTTTGCTTTGTCTCTGATTCCTATTTGCCTGAGTTCGATTCTAGTTTTATATATAGATGCTAGTTCTTTTGCCAATGTTCTAAAATCAATCCTAGCGTCAGCTGTAAAGTGAAATAATAATTGTTTTCGGTCTAAAGTAAAATTTGCATCTATTAAATTCATTTTAAGGTTGTGCTTCTCTATTAATTTTTTACAATCCAAAAATGCTTTTCTATTATCTTCTCTATTCTTTTNATAATTTTTGAAATCTTCCTTTGTAGCAATTCTTATTACTTTTTTCAAAGGCATATTAATATTTTCTTTTTTTAATTTTGTGTTTGCAATTACAACTTTGGCAAACTGAATACCCCTTTCAGTTTCCACTACTACATTCATTTCCTTATCTAGATTATGCCCAGCAGGAGAAAAGTAATATATGTGACCTTCATCATCAAAAACGACCCCTACAACATCTATCATACTACCTCACCGCTTTCCATTTTAAGAATTAACTTGTCCATTAATAAATTCACATTAATATTATACTTTATTTTTTCCTTTGATACCAATAATTGTTTTAATTTTGCTGTAATCTGATCAACTTTGTTAATATCAGCAATAGATTTTATGTCCGAAACATAATCATCAAATATATCTAAATTTCTATTGAGTTTCATATTTAATACATCTTTATACAAAAAAATCATAATATCAAATGCCCATATTAACGATTTCTTATCATTAAATATATCAATAAAGTTGTTTTTAACCTTTGTAATGACATCCACCTTCATAATCTCATAATTTTTTATAAANTTTACAATTGCATCTATTTTTTCCGCGGATAATTCATCTGAGACAAAACTATTGAGTTCATCTAAATTATTATAATATATTTTACCTATTTTAGTTAATGTTGACTCATTATTGCTTTGGTTATCTATGATAGGCNCTCTTCTTAAATGAATCACCTGACACCTTGAAGTTATAGTTTTAATAACTGCATTAATGTCATCTGTAGTTAATATAGCTATTATGTTTGATTCTGGTTCTTCTAAAAATTTTAATATACTATTTGCTGCTTGTACATTCAGTTTATCAACTTCGTTTATAATATATACTTTTTTTTCACCTTCGAGAGGTTTGGTTTGATGTTTTTTTTGTAAATCATTTAATTGATCTTTTTTAATCCATAATTCGTCCGGATTAATAATATTGATTTCTGGAAAGTTTCCATTATCAATCCTACGGCAAATTGAACATTCAGCACAATTTCTGTTATTTAGGAGTTTGTTCGGACAAAGAAGAGTCTTCGCGAATGCTAAAGCAAATGAAGAACAAACATTCTTACTTTCTGAATGAAA
>JGI24709J26583_10000470_pt1 | contig 34125 bp, 31 predicted proteins | sample BioPla2DNA1_FD_26583 | JGI IMG/M metagenome (IMG submission 26583) | reverse complement strand
TTTTTTCTTTCCACAGTAATCGCAATAATGCCATAACGATTCCACAATGATTGAGGCGAATTCTTCCCTCTTCCACTTCATCCTCATAAATATAGGTTTGCTCGGCACTTTCCTTTATGATTTCAGGTTTTTCCTCTTTCTCACCACGCAGAGTAAGTAACTTATCAATGTTTTTCACATCAAAACTCTTCTTCGTGTTGAGTCTAAGCATTGGAACAACTAATAATTCTAATAAATCCGCTCTATCCTTGCTCATTATAATCTTCATCGCATCCTTAAAATCAAAACTCTTCTTTAATCTGTTAAACTTAGCTGCACTAATAATTTCATCTGCCCTCACCTGTAAGTCCATGCACGCACTTAAAAGTTCGCTATGTCTAATTATAGATTTCTTAAGTTCTGTTTCTAGCGCATATATATCATCAACCGCCAAATAGTATTCCTTATCTGTATCCACGTTTGTTAATGCTTGGGAAATAAGTTCCATATTTCTGGCGAATTGCCTTTGTTCATCCTCAAACCATCTTATTCCAGTATTTTGAAAATCCTCGTATGCCTTAGCTCCCTCGAACACATCAACACTCAGAATAGCTAAAACCTCATTCTTTCTCGCCTTCAATCTACCAACTTCACTATTTATTCGTCGTATAACCTCTATACCACCTTTATAATTTCTAGAGGATATCATCTTCGAGAGTAATACCTGGGCTACACTAATACTACTTTCATCCTTTATCTCTTTTGTATCCAAATAAAATTCTATTGCATCCGCTGTAATGTAATACACTACACCTTGTTCTCTGATTCTACTATCTATTAGTCTCATACGAATAGTCTTAGCCCCTCTATCTACCGGGTCAAAATATTCGTACATAAATGGTCTGCCACCATTACTTATCTTGTCAAAAATATATGCTACAACTTCTTCCTCTTCCATCTCATCTAGAGGAAGCAAGAAATCCCTCCTTATGAGTGAGACAATAAAATCTCTAATCTCGTCATAGGTTACATCCCTTTCCCTAAAGTTGTTTTCCTCAATAAAAAAGCGCAATACTGCCATCAGAATATAACCCATATCCAGTTGCTGGTACTTTCCACCCTGAAATTGGGTAAAAGCACCATCCGTCAACTTGAAATATGGATAATATTTTTTAATGTTCAGCATACGCTCACTGTGATCATGTATTATGTCTCTTGCAAGAATGTATTCCTCTGCCATGGTATATTACCTGCTTTATTCTAAATCTCTGTTCTTCCTTCCAATGCACGCAGTAGTGTGACTTCATCAATATATTCCAAATCACCGCCAACTGGAACCCCTGAAGCAATTCTAGTCACTTTAATACCTGTAGGTTTTACAAGTTTGCTAATGTACATAGCAGTAGTTTCACCTTCAAGGCTGGAATTTGTGGCAATAATTACTTCGTCCACATCGCCCCTAAGTCTCTCCATTAGTTCTTTTAACTTTATATCATTTGGTCCAATTCCAAGCATTGGAGAAATTGCTCCATGCAGTACATGATAAACACCCTCAAACTTATTGGTTTTCTCATATGCCGCTAAATCTCTTGTGTTTTCAACTACCATTATCTCTTTGTGATTTCGTTTATCACTATTGCATATAGGACAAAGTTCCTTATCTGTAAGTGTAAAGCACTCTTTGCAGTACTTTACATTTTCTTTTGCAGAAACAATGGCACAAGAAAGCTCCTTGACTTGTTCCATTGGCATATTAACCACATGAAATGCCAACCTTCCTGCTGACTTAGCCCCTATACCAGGGAGTTTGGAGAATTCCTCTATCAGTCTTGTAATATGACTGCTATAGTAATCCATTAGAAAGGAAATCCTCCTCCAAGGCCACCTAATCCGCCTGTAATTTTAGACATTGAAGCACTTGAAAGTTCTTCCATCTTACGGAGTGCCTCATTGGTAGCTGCTACTATAAGGTCCTCGAGCATCTCTATATCTTCTGGATCTACAACTTCCTCGGCTAATTTAACTTTAGTCACTTCTTTCTTTCCAGAAACCGTAACCTCTACTGCACCGCCACCCGCTGTAGCTGTAACCTCTTTTTCTTCTAATTCTTTAGTAGTCTCTTCCATCTGCTTTTGCATCTTCTGAGCCTGCTTCATAAGGTTGTTCATATTGCCAGGCATACCACCTGAAAATCCTCCACGTTTTGCCATTTTGTTTTATTCCTCCGTTACTTCAAAATTTATTTTTTTTAATATATCTGCAAATTGGTCTCCAAAATCTACACCTTTTTGCAAGAGTGACATATTTATCTTAATATCCTTACCGGATACTTCAGCAATTTTATCTTCAACTGCCTTTATGACTTCATCTCTATTCGCAAAATCATATAATGTCTCATCGCTAAATACCAAGGATAAACTTGTACCTCCATCTGAGCCAGGCCTTGCATCTCTAAGAGCACCTCTCGTCTTGCCATCAAGACTGGCAAATATTTTTCCCCAGGACTCTGCTACTTTAGCTATATCCTCTGGTACTGCAACCTCCAACTTTGGTTTCGGCTTTTCTACTGTGTTTGCACTAACCGTAGGTGTCACCGAGTTAGTCACCACAATGCCTTTGTCCATCTTATATTCTAAGGCTGCAATTCTATTAACTAAGGCTTCTAGGTTGTTTTCCATCGCCGGCCTCGTAAGCTTTATCAATGCAACTTCTACTAAAACTCTTTTGCCTGTGGCATACTTCATTTGGTTCAAAAGCTCAGATAGTACTCTTATATACCTTATAAGTACCTCTTCTTCAACACTCTTACTTTCTTCCTTCAGTGCTGCCATCCTCTCCTGGGATACGTCTATCATTGACGATGCATCTGCAGAGGTTTTAACTAACAATAGATTTCTCAGATACCAAGTAAAATCACTGACAAACTGTGTCAAATCTCTACCTTGAATAATGATTTCCTCTAATAGTCGAATACACCCCAGTGAATCTCCTGCTACTATACTTCTTATCATCTTGCTAAATACTTCTGTGTCAACTGCACCCAAAACTTCTAATACGTGGTCATAGGTCAGTTTCTCACCTAAATAAAAAGCAATACATTGATCCAGTAAACTAAGTGAATCTCTCATAGAACCATCAGCAGATTTTGCAATATACCTTATAGCCTTTTCTTCTACCTCTAGACCCTCTCTACCTGCAAGGTCTGTAAGTCTATCTGCTATAGTATCCACCGTGATTCTCTTGAAATCATATCTTTGGCATCTCGAAAGAATAGTAATCGGAATCTTTTGTGCCTCTGTGGTTGCCAGAATAAATATAACATATGATGGTGGTTCTTCCAATGTCTTTAGCAGCGCATTAAACGCTCCTATAGACAACATATGCACCTCATCAATAATATAAACCTTGTATTTTCCTTGAGCTGGAGAATATTGAACTTCATCTCTAATCTCACGGATATTGTCTACACCATTGTTGGAGGCGGCATCAATCTCTATAACATTCATAGATGCTGATGCTGCTATATCTTTACATGATTTACATTCACCGCATGGACTGCCCTCTACTGGATGTTCACAATTGACTGCCTTGGCAAAAAGTTTGGCAATGGTGGTTTTACCAGTACCTCTTGTGCCACAAAACAAATATGCATGTCCTATCCTATCGGCCTTTATTTGATTTTTAAGAGTAGTAACTATATGGTCTTGACCTTTGACTTCATCAAAAACATCTGGTCTAAACTTTCTATATAATGCTGTATACGACATAATTGCTCCGTTTCAATAAGACTAGAATATGCTTCGTAAAACCTTCTAATTAATCTCCGAAACTTATTCCTAACGCCTTTGCCTCTTTTATAATGGATGACTTTAAATCATCTGTGCTGCTGCACCAAATCTTTATGATATAACTCTATCATATGGGCCTGGACTTCCACCACGCTGTGTATGTCCAGGAATGGTCACTCTAATTTCCTGTCCTGTCTTTTCTTCTATACGTTTTCCAATTTCGTAATAAACTGAAGGATACGTAGATTTCGCCTTTCTTTTCGCTTTAACAGGGCAGAATACTATATTTAAGCATATAGTTTCATTATATAATATGTACCAAATATTCGCAAGGAATACTTGTTTAAAGTTTTTGTTATGATATAATTTGTAATTATAGCAAAGGTGGTGTAATATAACCGTGATAAATGTAAACTTGGAACTCTATCGCTACTTTTATTATGTAGCATTAGAAGGCAGTGTATCGGGTGCAGCTAGGCGATTATGCGTATCTCAGCCTGCGGTCAGTCAGGCAATGAAATCACTAGAATCTAGTCTACAAGGCAAGTTGCTCATTAGAACTTCCAAAGGAATAAAACTAACACATGAGGGCGATGCTCTTTTTAGCTATGTCAAATCTAGTCTTGATACATTGTCTGCTGGCGAGGAATTTTTCAAAAAGATGATGAATCTTGATTCTGGCGAAATCACTATTGGCGCTTCAGATATGACCTTACAATTCTATTTACTTCCATATCTTGAAGATTTTCATGAGCAATTTCCCCACATCAAAATTAATGTTACAAATGCTCCAACCCCGGAGACTCTTAAAAACCTTACTGACGGAAAGATAGACTTCGGTATTGTGAGCACTCCTTTTGATATTCCCGAAAACTTCTCCTCCACTAATGTTTCCCAACTAAAGACAACTTTTGTAGCTGGTAGTGATTATAAACATTTAAAAGGGAAAATATTAAAACTAGACTCTTTGGCTTCCCTTCCTATCATTTCTTTAGAAAGTAACACCAGTACAAGACGATATACCGATCAGTTTCTTGCAGAGAAAAATGTATATATGTCCCCAGAGTTTGAGTTGGCAACATCGGATATGATAGTTCAATTTGCACTTAGAAATTTAGGTATTGGATGTGTAGTTTATGATTTTGCAAAAAACTATATTGATTCTGGTGAACTCTTTGAATTAAAATTCAAGGAGAAGATGCCAAAGCGCTATATTTCTATTGTAACTAATGGAAAGACTGTTATTTCAACCGCCGCAAAACAGCTCTTGGAAATGATGAACATTTCATAAGTTGCACTTATATTTATTATAACAATTATTAATTTTACTTATATCATCCACTATGATATAATTTACAAGTAAATGCGATATATCTGGTGTCTATCACCAGTCAGTTAGGAGGAACTATTATGGTAAGAGCAGTCGTAGGTGCCAATTGGGGCGATGAAGGAAAAGGTAAAATCACAGATATGCTTAGTGAAACAGCTGATATTATTGTCAGATTTCAGGGCGGAAGTAATGCAGGACATACTATAGTAAATGATTATGGTAAGTTCGCACTCCACATTCTCCCTTCAGGCGTATTTTATAATCATACAACATGTGTAATCGGAAACGGAGTTGCATTTAGCATTCCAGCACTTTTCAAAGAAGTAAATGAAATCGTAGAAAAGGGCGTTCCAAAGCCAAAGATCCTTGTATCTGACAGAGCTCAGATCGTTATGCCATATCATATTCTCTTTGATCAATACGAAGAGGAAAGATTAGGCGGAAAGTCATTTGGTTCTACAAAGTCTGGTATTGCTCCTTTTTATTCAGACAAGTATTCTAAGATTGGTTTTCAGGTTAGCGAACTTTTCGATGAAGAAGTATTAAGAGATAAAGTTGAAAGAGTTTGCGAATTAAAGAACTGTCTCCTTGAACATTTATATCACAAGCCACCTATCGACAAGGTTGAGTTACTCGACACTCTTCACGAGTACAGAGATATGGTTGCTCCTTATGTTTGTGATACTGCTTCATTTTTACAGCAAGCCATAAAAGATGAAAAGTCTATCCTTCTCGAAGGTCAGTTAGGAACTTTAAAGGATCCTGATTTTGGTATTTACCCTATGGTTACTTCATCTTCTACACTTGCTTCATATGGTGCTATTGGTGCTGGTATCCCTGCTTATGAAATCAAAAATGTTATTACAGTTGTTAAGGCATACTCTAGTGCAGTAGGTGCTGGTGAATTCGTAACTGAAATATTCGGTGATGAAGCTGATGAGCTGCGAAGACGTGGTGGTGATGGTGGTGAATTCGGAGCTACTACTGGTCGTCCTAGAAGAATGGGATGGTTTGATGCAGTTGCTTCTAGATATGGTTGTAAGATGCAAGGTGCAACAGAAGTTGCCCTCACTGTATTAGATGTTTTAGGTTATCTTGATGAACTTCCTATCTGTGTAGGATATGAAATCGACGGTGTAGTAACAAAAGATTTCCCTGTAACTACAAAACTTGCAAAGGCTAAGCCTGTTTATGAAACCCTTCCAGGATGGAAAACTGAGATTCGTGGTATCAAGAAATACGAAGACCTCCCAGAAAATTGCAGAAAATACATTGAGTTCATCGAAAAAGAACTTGAAGTTAAGGTCTCAATGGTTTCAAATGGACCTGGAAGACATGAGATCATTCATAGATAATCCATACTAATATTCACAAAACAAAAGAAGCTGTTAATAAACAGCTTCTTTTGTTTAACTTTATTGCCCTTTATCCTATTACTTTTTTAAGCACTTCTTATTATGTAATCTTTTAAATACCTCTGTTATGATTACTCTGCTTCTCCGATTTTATCGTCTTTTCTCTCTTCTTCAATTTGAGCCTGCTTATTTGCTCCTCGACCCCTTAGCACCTTAGCCATCAATGTGTATACATATATCATCACTGGTATAAAAAAGGTACATGTTATAGCTGCTCTAAACATTCCATCTGCTTCTGGCCTGCTTAGTATTGCCGCTACCAGTGACCAAACGTATAAACCAACCAAGAGTACGACGCATGCTATTGCTGCAATTTGCTTAATCTTTTTGTTCATTTTTAATCTCCATTCACAATAGTAACTGTAGCACTAGTTCCTAGTCTATCTGCTCCTGCTTCTATCATCTTCAATGCTGCAGCCTTATCTCTTATACCACCTGAGGCCTTTATTTTTGCTTTTCCATCTACTGTCTTTTTCATAAGTGCTACATCTTCTGCCGTTGCGCCGCTATTTCCAAATCCTGTTGAAGTCTTTACAAAATCCGCTCCTGCCTTCACTGATAACTGACATGCCTTAACTATTTCTTCTTTGGTTAAATAGCATGTCTCTATAATAACTTTAAGCACAGCTCCCTTACAGGCATTTCTTACTTCTTTAATATCTTCTAATACACCTTCATAATCTGTAATTTTAAGTGCACCTACATTAATAACCATATCTATTTCGTCAGCGCCCGCTTCCACTGCTTCCTTCGCTTCAAATGCCTTTGCCTTTGTAGACATAGCACCAAGTGGAAATCCTACAACTACACAAGTATGTACTTCCGTACCCGCAAGAATTTTTGACACATATCCTGCCCAGTATCCATTTACGCAAACTGATGCAAAGTTATATTGTATTGCTTCCTTGCAAATCTGTTCCACCTCTGCTCTTGTGGCATTTGCTTTTAAAATTGTATGATCAAAATATTTGCTGGCTATCATATTTTACCTCTATCGAAATAATTCTTTATATTATAAAATCCACGCATCTGGTGTTGTATACTGCTCACAGACGTTACTAATACAGTTAACTCAGTCCAGGTTGCCTTACGTCACATAAGAGGTTCTACTTAGTGCTGCTCCATTCCTGACCTGACACGATTCGTAGATTCCTATTGCATAAGACCCAGACGTCAACGCCACTTATAAAAGGCAGCTCTACAAACAAGTATCCGAAACCAAATATCACCCCTGCTAAAGCGGATTGCAGGTATAGGGCACCGCTAACTCCCCGGCTGCGTGGAAACTTTTTGACGTATGTTAAATTGTGGAACTCAATGCTTTGTTAGTATAAATGATTTTTATTTATATGTCAATTTTTACTTTGTTTTTCCTTCTTCTTTCTTTCGCGAAGTTCCCTAAAATATGACTTCAGCATTGTACTACATTCTTCCTCAAGAATACCTATATTCTTTTCAACCTGATGGTTAAACTGCGGTACCATTAGCAAATCCATTATCGAGCCAGCACATCCAGCCTTAGGATTCATACACCCAATATATACTTCTTTTATTCTTGACTGAACTATGGCACCCGAGCACATTTGGCACGGTTCTAGTGTGACGTACATCTTACAGTCATCAAGTCGCCAGTCTCCCAAATATTTAGATGCCTTTTTGATAGCATTTAATTCAGCATGGGATAATGTGTTTTTATCTGTAACTCGTCTATTGTAACCTCTTGCAATAATCTTATCTTGATATACTATAACGCAACCGATTGGCACTTCATTTAAAGCATAAGCTTTCTTCGCTTGCTTTATAGCTTCCTTCATATATTTTTCGTCACAAGTCATAATTTTTATGTCCTTTTTATGTGTCTCGTTACTATTGAAAAAAAAATATGTCCGTGTTATAGTTTTCCTAAATTAAAGGATGGTTTACAATGAATTACTCTAACACGACAATCGAAACTTCCCGACTAGTGCTCAAAATGCTAGACGGCTCATTTGCAGATATGGTATCACATTTCCTAATTAGTAACAAGGATTTTTTTGCTCCCTACGAGTCAGAAAAGCCCCCTTTTTACTACTCTGCTATGTATCAAACTAGTGTTTTGGATCATGAATATCAATCCTCTATAAATATGCAGTATCTACGGTACTATGTTTTCCTTAAGGAAGATTTAGACACTGTCATCGGCACAGTTTCCCTCGGAAAAATCTCACCCTTTCCATATAATGATTCAATCCTCGGATACCGATTTGACAAGGACTTCTGTCACAAAGGATATGCAACTGAGGCTGTTGCCGCGATATTACACGAGGGATTTACCACCTTCAAACTACATCGCGTAAGTTCCTATGTAATGGAAAATAATATCCCCTCTATCAACCTCATGAGCAGACTGGGCTTCAAATATGAAGGACTTTGTGAAAAAAACATAAACATAAGAGGGCAATGGGAATCGCACCGACTCTATGCCCTCTTGAATCCATATGAAATTTAGTACTACTAGTTATACTTCTTTAAATACTCTTCTATAGTAGATTTATCTATCCTTACACGCTTGTCCATCGTCTTCATAATATCCTTTATCTGTACTACTGAGAATACTCTGTCATTAGCAAGATTATATACATCATTGTCAGTAAAGCATAACACCATCGGTCTAAGCACATTTTCTTCATTTGCCTTTATTACTAGACCCGTATAACCATTAGTAAGTTCTACGCATATACCTGGGAACAAAATTTTAATGCTATCTATCAATGAACTAACCACCTTGGCATCATACATTTCAATGTCGCTTAGCAAGGCTCTAATAGCTACTACATCTGACAATGGTTCCTCGCCAAGTTTCATAGCTGTCATATCATCATATACCTCTGCAACTTGAAGTATTCTAGACGCAACTCGCAACTGCTGGTTCTTTCCTGCAGCCTTAGGATTTTGCTGAAGCTTATATTTCTCTTCCAATATCCCTTTTACTTCATCCTCAATAAAATCGCAATTTGCAATTAACTTCATTCCCTTGAGTTCAAGCCGTTGTATCTCCTGTTTATCCTCTGGGGACATGACATTTTTCAGTGCTATCCCAGGTTTTATACTTAGTTTACCAATGTCATGTATGAGAGCAGCATAGACCATATTCCTTATCTGCGTATCTGTCATCTTCATACGAATGCCCATCATAGCTGACAATATAGCCACATTTAAGCAATGTTTAAATACATAATCTTCCTGACTCCTAATGTTCTGCATAAAATTGACTTTCTTGTCCTTCTTACTGTAATTTTTCACAATTATTTTCACTAGATTATCCATATTTACTGGCTTCTTCTCTAATCGTATTAACTCTATATCTTCCTTCAAACCAAAAATACTCATAGTCTGAAATCTTTCAAACTCTATATCTTCTTCTGTCATAGGTGGTAATGGCTCTGCTGGTTCAAGTATAAAGATCCCTATTATATTAAAATTTTTGATACTATTAATACCTTGTTTTGTAAGTTTCGTGTCCCTGTCATAAAGTAATACACCATTTCGGTTATAAATCGGCTTCGCCAATCTCATTCCCTTGACAAGATTCTCCGTTCTAATAAATCGCATATTATCACCTCTTCCCATGCACGTATATTCTTCTATAATAATAACATAGTTAAGAGGTTTTAACAATTTAATTTGGTCCGTAATAAACATCTTTTTATACTATATTTGACTTATAACTTTATTTGTTTATAAATTATATTACTTAGTTCGGCAAATTGATGTAGCGATAATGCTTCTCCTCTAACAGCCACTGGTAGCCCCATCTCCACCAATGCAGTCTCTATCATTTCTTTAGTTACATTCAAATCACCACTGTGGCTCACACTATTTTGTAACGTTTTTCTTCTTTGATTAAATGAGGCTCTAATAATTTTAAACATTAACTTCTCATCTATTACATCAACAGGAATGTCTTTGTGCCTCGTCAATCGTATAACTGCTGAACCAACATTTGGTCTTGGCATAAAACAGTTAGCTGGTACGTTTGTAATAATCTCTGGCAAAGCATAATATTGCACTGCCAAAGATAATGCTCCATACTCCTTTGTTCCAGGACCTACTTGCATCCTATCTGCCACTTCTTTTTGAACCATAATAGTAATGCTATCAATGGGAACATGAATTTCAAACAAGCCCATAATAATAGGAGTTGTAATATAATATGGTAGATTAGCCACTACCTTTATAGGTTTTCCCCCGTTTTCCTCCTGAACAAGTTTATTAATATCAACTTTTAAAATATCTTCGTTGATTATTCGATAGTTATCATATTCGGACAATGTATCTGAAAGAATAGGAATCAGCGATTTATCTATCTCTACTGCAATGACTTTTCTTGCACTCTCGCATAAATATTGTGTCATTGTGCCAATTCCTGGTCCTATCTCTAAAACGCAGTCATCCTCCTCAATATGAGCAGCAGTAATAATTTTTTCAAGAATTCTTGTATCCACCAAAAAGTTTTGTCCAAAACGTTTCTGAAATACAAAGTTGTATTTCTGAAGTATCTCTATGGTATTTTTAGGTATTCCAAGTGAAGCCATTCTTCCTCCTAGCCTTCTATGCGATAAACATTTTTACCATTTTTCCATGTGGTTTCTATCACTTCGTCAACTGTTACATTTTTAATAGTCGCTATCGTATTCGCCACATATGATAAATAGAGTGATGAGTTACGTTTTCCTCTGTTCGGTTCTGGTGCAAGGTACGGACAATCTGTTTCTAACACAAGTCTCTCAAGAGGTATCGCATTTACTACTTCCTTCAATTTCTTTGCATTTTTGAAGGTAACCACGCCTCCTATACCTATACAAAAGCCCATTTTTACATATTCCAGAGCCAGTTCAACGCTATAAGAAAAGCAATGAATAATTCCACCCATATCTCCTGCACGCTCTCGCTGTATAATTTTTAGTGTATCTTCCGCTGCATCACGTGAGTGAATATTTACAGGCTTTCCCAATTCTCTTGCCAAACTCAATTGCTGTTTAAACCATTTTGCCTGTACTTCTTTTGGTTGCTCCATCCAATGGTAGTCTAATCCTATCTCGCCGATAGTCACAACCTTATCCTGCCTCGCAAGATTACAAAGACGGTCAAAGTTGCCTCCCACCTCCAGCTCACCTACATTATCAGGATGTACACCTACAGCAGCATAAACAAAGTCATAGTTCTTCGCTAACTTAATAGATTCTTCCGAACTTTCAAGGGATGCACCAATATTTACTATAAGACCTACGCCCTCCTCCTTCATAGAGGAAAGCATAGAATCTCTGTCATCATTAAATTGTTCATCATCATAATGAGCATGTGTATCAAATATCATTAGCTAATCTCCGAACCTGATATAATATCCTTATCTACTGTAAGAACAGATAAATTTCCATTATCGTCAGATGCTGCCAAAATCATACCTTCTGATAGGATACCGCAAAGTTTTACTGGCTTTAAGTTCGTTATAACAGCAACCTTTTTTCCTACCATTTCTTCTGGCTTATAATACATTGAGATACCTGATACAATTTGACGTACTTCATTTCCAACGCGAATCTGTGAGCAAAGAAGTTTCTTTGCCTTTGGAACTGGCTCACACGCTAGAACCTCACCTACTTTAATTTGAACTTTGTCAAAATCATCGATAGTGATTTCTTCTTTAGCTGCTACTTCTGGGTAACTTATATCGTCCGCTCCATCACTTGCCTTCATTTCTTCCACTTTATTAAGGACTTCTTGTAAATCAAGTCGAGCAAATAAAATTTCTGGCTTATCAGTAACTCTAGTTCCTGATGTATATTTTCCAAACTCATTTAATTCATCCAATTCTCTTGCAGAAGCATTTAACTGACCCAATATCTTGCTTGATGTTTCAGGCATAAATGAATCCAATAAAGAAGCACCTATACAAATGCTTTCAACAAGGTTATATAACACTGTTGATAATCTATCCTTTTTAGCTTCATCCTTAGCAAGAACCCAAGGCATAGTTTCATCTATATATTTATTACATCTCTTAAACAATGTAAATATCTCTGTCATAGCATCTGCTACTCTAAGGCTTTCCATCTTTTCAGAAACTTTTGCTGCTGCATTTAATACTACCTCTTTAAGTTCCCCATCAAATACTTCGCCACCATCGTCGTTTTTATTATCAACTACGCCGTCAAAATATTTGTTTGACATAGAGATAGTTCTGTTTACAAGATTTCCCAATGTATTAGCAAGTTCTGAATTTAATCTCTCAACTAATAATTCCCATGTGATAACTCCGTCATTTTCAAATGGCATCTCATGTAAAACAAAGTAACGAACTGCATCCACGCCAAAAAAGTCCACCAAGTCATCTGCATATAGGACATTTCCTTTTGATTTACTCATCTTTCCATCGCCCTGAAGCAACCATGGATGTCCAAATATCTGCCTTGGTAATGGTAAATCAAGTGCCATAAGCATAATAGGCCAATAAATAGTATGGAATCTTAGGATATCTTTTCCGATGAGATGAAGATCACAAGGCCAATATTTCTCAAAATCCTCTTCGCAATTACCATCAACATCATATCCAAGACCAGTAATGTAGTTCGATAACGCATCTACCCATACGTAAACTACATGTTTATCATCAAAGTCCACTGGAACACCCCATTTGAAAGAGGTTCTAGAAACACATAAATCCTGTAAACCAGCCTTAATAAAGTTGTTCACCATTTCATTTTTTCTAGACTCTGGCTGAATAAATTCTGGATGTTCTTCTATATGCTTGATTAATCTATCTGTATAATTGGATAGCTTTAAGAAGTACGCCTCCTCTTTTGCAGGCTGACAATCTCTTCCACAATCTGGACATTTTCCATCTACTAGCTGTGCAGAAGTGAAAAATGATTCACAAGGGGTACAGTACATACCCTCATAATGTCCCTTATAAATATCACCTTTATCATAGAGTTTCTTAAAGATTTTCTGAACCTGCTTCTCATGGTTTTCATCTGTTGTTCTAACAAACTTATCATAAGAGGTATTCATCAAATCCCAAATTCTTCTAATCTCACCCGCAACGTTATCTACAAATTCCTTTGGTGTAATTCCTGATTCCTCAGCCTTTAACTCGATTTTTTGACCGTGTTCGTCAGTTCCTGTCTGAAATCTCACATCAAATCCTTGATGTCTTTTAAATCTTGCAATACTATCGGCCAATACTATCTCATAAGTATTTCCAATATGTGGTTTTCCTGAAGTATAAGCTATTGCTGTTGTAATGTAGTAAGGTTTCTTTTCCATTTTCATTTCCTTTCCTTGTGGCTATTTGTAAACAAAAAACCCGTCTCTATATCACTATAAAGACGGGAATAATCCGTGGTACCACTTTACTTTACAGACATCCAAATGATATCTGCCTCATTCACTATAACGGGTGTCCCGTCGCAAACTAACTTTCGCTCGTATGCGCAGCTCCAAGACCATCTTCACAAGCTTATCCAGTATTCCTTTTCACCTTTTGGAACTCTCTGTCGACTGTTTCTACTTGTTACTCTTCTTTTCATTGCCTTTTCATATAATAATTGCTAGTTTATAGTTAATTTTTAGTTTTGTCAACCCTAGCGCGAGTTTTAGTTGTTTCTATATAATTCTACCTTTTCCTTTTTCTATATTAATTCCGCACTATTTTATTTACTCTTTTTATATAATCTCAGCAAATCTCTATCTCCTTTTTCGTGATTTTTAACACAAGAGATTTGGATTGTCATCTTACTTTTAATGTGTTCCAACTACCCGATAATCATAAAACTTTTCTTTTGGAATTCCTATCAAAATAGCATCTCCATCTAAAAGTCTTATAACTCCATCTGCAATATTCTGGTTATATCTAAATCCCTCCGTTTTCCACATATTACAATATCCCATAGGTGCATTGTTTTCATTTATATACGATATAAATGGGGTTTCATTCTTTATAGTTTCTATTTCAACTGAAATCAACAAACTGCCATTTTCTAACTGAATTTCTGATTTTTCAATTTCTTGTCTTAACTGCTTTATATCAGAGACTTCTATATCTTGTGGCAAAATATACATTTCATCACCCAGTTCATAATTCCAGGAATATTTTGCCACACCGGTTTCAAGTTCTTCTTTTATATTGATTTCTAATATTTCCTCTTGAGGTGCCCTTTTCAAATCACCTTGATCTACTGCATTCCTACTGTTCACAATATAGACGTTTACAGGTTCTTCCCTTCCATCTTCCAAATACCTATAGCTATATCTAACGGCTATCTCATCCCCTTCCTCATATTCACCAACAGCTATTATACTTAGTTCATAGGCCTTTTGTATTTTCCCATCTACACACAATAACGTTTGCAATGCCTCTCTTGCTCTACCATTTTCATCTCTATTCCCGACATAGTAAACATTTTCCTTTTCATCTCTAACAGTAAATCCAAACAATCTTCCCGACACACGAACTTTACTTTTTCCATATGCCATATGGGAATTTATTGACGTATTTGCACCTTCTTCGCCTGCTACATCATGGGTTTTAGCATTTATTGCAAAATATCTATAGTCTATCTCATAGTCCCCCATAGATACATATTGAGGGACTGTAAATGTGGCACCTTCATTTAGGTCTATCCACGTGCCTGCACCTAGTATTATTTCCCCTCTTTTTACATCAAAAGGAAAAGATACCATCTTTTCTCCAATAAATTTTTCGTATATACCATACCCATAACCACGCAATTCACTGTGGTATCCGTAGGTACTTCCTGAAACAGTAAATTCTTTTCCCAAAATTATTGTGTTTTCCACTGGCTCTACATCTTGATTAAACATTTTTCCACAAATAATTGCACCATTGCATACCACTGGAGTATGCACTCTAATATCTTCAATTCCTACTTCTGTACTTATTATTTTATTTTCCTGTGTATCTAAGTGCTTTATCGAACATTTACTTAAATAATCACCATTTACAACCGTTTTGTCCAACTGTATTCCATAATTGTTCACTATATATTTTTCAGGAACCAAATAAACAGGTGCACTTCCCCTGTCGAGACTCACAGTATCGCTTAATATATCTTTACCTGCTATGGTAATCCTATCACTTTTCACCATCAATCCGCTTACCGCTGCCTTCGCAATACTTTCCTGATTTACATTTGGAATGTTGGGTTTTAAATGATTCGTGCTGTTTAAAATCACAGTGCCTGCATCAGCCTTAATATTGCTAACTACACTGTTTACATGACTTGCCACGCTTCCATAGTTTTTTATACTTGTACCCACAGCAGTCATGCCTATATTTTTTTCATATTTGCCTGTCTCAATTGATGCATTACAAAGTTCTATCTGATTTATGCCATACGCATTGGCACTGTTTGCATCGTAATACTCAAAATTCTTACGTACCGCATACCATCTTGTAACCTTTTGAGTCTCCGAATGACTAACTCCTTGATAATCTTTCCAATTCATTATATAGGTAGTAGTTACCGGCACGGGGACCTCCATATACCCTTTTATCCAGGTTACTCTTGTCTCGTAGTAATATTTACTCACACTGCCTGATATGTAAATAGTTTCACCACCAGGAATTCCCTGTGTAATATTGTATTTTTCTTCTCCTGCCCTGTAACTACCAATATGCAGGTCCGAAAAAATGGAACTCTTATAATCCATTTGCTTTGTTGATGTGATCGTGTATTTTGGTTCTGGCTTTTTCACTTGTGATGGATACATTACTTTGATATCATAATATCCCATAAGTTCCGGAGGGTATCCCCATCCTCTGGCACCAGCTATTCCCTTATATGTGGTATAAACCTCACCTGAGAGTTTTCCATTACTATCCACATTCCCCCGTATCACTCCATACTCATTAACTGTCATTACTGAGTCAATATATACCATACCCCCATAATTTAGTAGTTGGTTTTTCCACTCCGTAGATACCCTTGATATAGCAGATGTTATCTCACTACTGCTACTTCTAAAATATACATAGACATATGCTGGATTCAGTGGGTCTGGAATATTTTCTCCATTAGAAGTTTTAGGTATAATAACATATTGCTGCCCCGGTGCATCCAATGGCATATCATACCTTTTAATTATCCATCCAATGGTTCTATATTTCACTCCTGTTGTATCTTTTCCAGCGTGAGTTACATATACTAAATTACCACTAGAATCAAAAGTTATAGTATCTGCTTTTGCTACTTGAGATGGGATTGCAATACATAAAAATAGAATAAAACATACGATTAATAGATTTCTGATTGATGGCTTACATTTGCAAGCTTTGAATTTTTGATTTTCTTTCATTTGTCCTCCTTTTTCTCCAAAAAAGAAGGGCCTAACTTTTGTGAGATAATTCTAGCAAACAATTTATGGATTTACAAGTGATTTATTTCCAATGTTATGCTAAAATTAGTAAAGTCGTTTTTTGAAATTTAACGTCATTATTTTTTAAGGAGATTGTTATGAAAATGAAATATTTAAAGCAACTGATCGCCATAGGCCTTGTTTTGGTTCTTCTAGTTGGATGTTCCTGCCAGCCTTTTACTAGTCTTTTAGGTAATGTCCAAGTAGCTCTTAATGAACCAGACGAAGAATCTTCCAATACTAGCGAAGAACCTACCTCTGATACCACTCCCGACCCCAACAATGGGGATGAAAATAACACTAAAGAATACGATTTTAGCATTTATTCAGATGATACTACATACACAGATAGTCAGTTAAAAGTTCAGTCCGATTTTTATGAATACCTCACTCAGTGCTTTGTTGACTCTATGGAAAGTAGCTACCTTAATCTACTTTATACCGTTGAAGATCCAGAGGCTATGGGCATCCACGTAGACGAGATTAGTTGGGGAAATGCGTCTATTTCTTCAATGGAAACTGCCCTAGAGGATCTCCAGGAAGAATACGATACGCTGCTTGCATTTGACTATGATTCACTGGATTATGAAGGAAAATTAATCTATGATATTCTTTGTGAAGACTACGATAACGCATTAATAGGTTCAAAATATTGGTACTATGAGGAAGTTTTTTCTCCTTTAGATGGTATACAGACTAGTCTTCCTATTCTTCTTGCAGAAATAGAATTTAATAACACAGATGATATAAACAACTATCTTCTTCTACTTGAAGATACTGACAGATATATTGACGAACTTATCATCTTTGAAAAATACCGCGCCGAGAATCATAAAATTTTTCTTACTGATGATGCTGCTGATAGTGTTATCACCCAATGCAATGACTTTATCAATGCCGAGGATAATATTCTTATCACAACCTTCAATGAACGAATTGATTCTATGAGTGGTCTAACATCCGCCGAAATTACTGAATATAAAACACGTAATAGCAACTCTGTAAAAGACCATGTAATATCGGCTTTCAATCATATTGTTGATACTTTAACCTCCCTTAAAGGCACAAGGCTTTATGATGGATTATGCAACTACGAAGGTGGCGATGAGTTCTATGCTTACCTTACAAAAACCAACAGCAGTTCCGGCAGGTCTGTCAAGGAACTTTCAGAGCTCACGGACGAATATATGAATACTGCTAGGAATGAAATTCAATCTATAGCTAAAAATAATTATTTTGCTTTATTAGAATTTTATAATCCTGCTTATCCCGTAGATGAACCTAAAGAAAGTCTTAACTATTTTATTGATGCTATAAAAGCAGATTTTCCTCAGGCAGCAACTAAGGATTTCTCTCTTAAGTATGTTCCTGAATCTTTAGAGGAATCTTCATCACCTGCTTTTTATATTCTAGCTCCAATTGATAATGTAAATAAAAATATTATCTATCTTAATGGCAGTGATGAATATGCCAGCGAAAATCTCTATGCCACATTAGCACACGAGGGTTATCCTGGTCATCTGTACCAAACCTCTTACTTTTATAGTATAAACCCTCATCCAATCCGTAGTGTGCTAAGATTTAGTGGATATAATGAGGGCTGGGCTATGTATTCACAAAGATATGCTTATGATTACAGTGGACTTAGTGACGGTTGTGTTTCCTTATTAAAAGCTAATGACATCTATGGCTATGGACTTTATTCTAAAATAGATTTTGGAGTTAACTACAAGGGCTGGACCCTTCGCGACGTTGAAAAATATGTTACTAGCGAAGGATATGACAAAGACATCGCAGGAGAACTATACACCATAATGGTTAACGACCCTTGTGTATACCATCGCTACTTCCTGGGAATGATTGAGATGATTGAGACTCAAAATCACGCAAAAGAATTGCTAGGAGATAATTACTCTAACATAGACTGCAACAAATTCATTCTAGAAATTGGTCCTGCATACTATGACATCATCAACGAACGTATGATTTCTTGGGCAGAAAGAATAAATGGGAGATAACTCTCCCAACAAAATATCTACATTCAAAAAACTCCCTTTAATGGGAGTTTTTTAGTCATTATTCTTAGCGTGTTTTTTAATGTACTCTTCATATCTCTTTCGTGAGGCTTCCATCTCTGCTTCAAGTTCTGGTGCAACATAGGACACATCTTTAAGCTCTGACAGCGCCTGGTTTAAATCATCAATATTTATTAGATCGTCCATGCAATCTCCTTTCTCTTTTAATTTTTATATATCACTATATTCTTATAAATATATTTTAAAATCTTCCTCAGTCTTAGATATTCACATTTTGATTACTTTTATCAGCAAATACTATCTCTTATCCCAGTTCTTAAAAAATTCCACGAGATTTCCCAAGAATTTCATCAACACCGGTAACTCATCTTCCTCCAAATCCGAAAGTACCGCCTCCACCATTTTATTATGAAATTCTCTATGATGTTCATATGCTTTCAAACCTTTATCGGTTAGAGAGATATATACAACTCTCCTATCTTTTTCACTTCGCACTCTATCTACATAACCTTTTTTCACCAAACTATTTATAGCTATAGTAAGTGTACCAACCGTTACAGAAAGAAGTTTTGCTATCGTGGACATATTCTTTGGTTCATCAATACCAATCGCCTCAATAATGTGCATATCATTGTTAGAAATATCTGTAAATTTTCCTGTAATTATAGCCTTTTCTTCAATTGTCATAACATCATTAAATAGTTTTACAAGTACTTCATTGATTGTTCCGTATGCGTCCACTCAATCACTTCCTTTTTCTTTGTTAGTTTTTATATACCCACACTTTTTGGATCTTAAAGCTAATAAAGAATAATAGTACATCTACTACCACCTTTGATAGCACAATTAATGGCTCTGCTGCCAAAGCCAGCAACGTGGTAATACCCATAACTGACAGATATGATATAGCGGTCTGAATCACGCTAAGTATATAGTACTTAACTAACACCTTAACAATCGGTGCATCAGACTTAAATACTGCCTTTTTATTGAATATACAATTAAATATTGAAGAAACCGCTCTAGCTCCAAAAGTAGATACAAAAACGCTAAGCTTTATATCTAATACGCTTCCAGTAATTCGTACAAGTATCGCAAATATTATAATGTCTATAATACTGGCTGCCACCGAACTAAACATGAACTTGAATATTACTCTATATATCTTAAACGAGTCTACAATTGGATTAAAATGAGATGTCTGATTTTCCTCAATGTATACTGTTTCTATCTTTACCTCTTTATAAGGAATTTTGTATGTTTTTAATGATAATAACATATTCGTTTCATATTCGAATCTTTCACCTTCAATCTCCAACATATACTTTAAATATTGAACTGGAATGGCTCTAAGACCAGTTTGAGTATCCGATATATTCACTGAACATGCGACCCTAAAAATAAAACTTGTAAGTTTATTTCCAAACTTACTTCTTGTAGGAATATCTTTTCCTGAGAAATCCCTACATCCAAGGACAATGGCATCCTTTTCCTGAACCATCATCTGCCCACAAGCTGTAATATCTTTTACTTGATGTTGATTATCACCGTCCACGGTAATAACACCATCTATATCCGTTCTATTCTCTAGGATATACGAAAATGCTGTTTTTAATCCTCTGCCTTTTCCTTTATTCACCTCGTGAGTAAGAATTGTGCACTGAGGCTTGGCCTCCAATGCCTTAAATGGATCAAGATGCGCCTCATCACTTCCATCGTTTACTATAACAATATCCTCATATCCCGCATCAATCAAACCGTTTGCCACTTCCTCCAGCTTTTCATCCGGATTTAGTGATGGAATAATTATAGTAACCTTCATTTTTTTACCTCGTATCTAGTTTGTTTTACTATCAAATCTTATACTATAATTATACCGATAAAAATTTCTTTGTCTAGCACTTTTATTTATGAAATCGAAAAGGACCAGTGGATTATACATCATCTCGCTGATCCTTTTCGTGCTCGCTACTATCTTACAAACATTTTATTGATTTTCTACTATATCTACCCATCTATCGAGAAGCTCTTTCTCTTCAGGTATACCATTTGAAATTCTAGCCGCTGCCACTACCGGAAGCCATTTCTGAACATATGACTTAGCAGTATTTGTCTTTTCACAATACTTATTTACATACATATCTGCAATCTTTGCATTATATAAGCTTAACCATAGGAATGATCTTGCTACATCTGCACTAGCATTACCAATAGTTGCATGATTCCAGTCAATAATATATGCCTTTCCTGATGCATCTATAATGATGTTCTGTGGTGTAAAGTCTCCATGACATAACTTATCATGCTTTGGTGTATTCTCCATAGTGGAAAGTAACTCATACTTTTTACCATCATCTATACTCGCTGCATTAATCTTTGTTGTAAGTTTTTCTTTAAGATTTCTAAGTTTTGGACATTTCTTAGAAAACATATCCACCTGAATATCTACCATCATCTCAACATATTTCTCAACGTTGTTTGGCTCTTCATCCATAAGTTGGCTGAGTGTCTTTCCCTCAACGCGTTCCATTGATATAGCCCATTTGCCATCAATGTTTGTAACCTCTTTAACTGCCGGAATATTGAGTCCTAGTGGTTCTACCGTTGCAATAATACTTGCCTCTGTAAACACATCTGCTTTGAGATAATCAGCATTAAATACTTTAACCACTAAATCTCCACTCTTATATACCTCATTAAATCTTCCTTTTGCTATTAATTTCTCTAATTCCATTGTCTTATCCTCCTATTGTCTTTCTTTTATTTCACGAGCTCTCTATACTCTATATAATACTACTTCTGGTCAAAAAAAGAAAGCATTGTTTGAAAATTAACAATATATAAAACTAGTAAAGGTATTATCATATTAGAAATCTTAATTAAAAAAATCATAACATTACCACATTTGTTCTTGTAATAATGTTATGATTTAGTATTTAAACATATACCTGTTTTAACTAATTTCTTGTGTATTCAACGAAAGTATATCCCTCAGCTTCAGCTTTATCAATAAATTGTCCAAGTATAGATGTGTTTGACTCAGATACTGCATGTAGTAAGTATATTGCGCCATTGTGCATTCTATCAATGGTTGTTTGTAAGGCTTCTTCGTGGGATGGTTGATTATCTGGATCCCAATCCATATGTGCAAAACTCCATAAAACCGTTGTATATCCAAGACTTTCTGTTACTGCAAGTGATTGATCGCTGTAGTGTCCCATTGGTGGTCTAAAGAGAAACATATCATAGTTGAAGTTCTCTTTAACATATTCATGAAGTCCTGTGATTTCTTCCTTCATCTTTTCTGCTGAAAGTGTAGGCATAGATGGATGTGAAACACTATGATTTCCTACTACGTGACCATCTTCAATCATCCTCTTAACAAGTTCAGGCTCTCTTTTCACATAATCCATTGTTACAAAAAATACAGCCTTTACATTCTTTTCCTTAAGAGTATCAAGAATAGCAGGTGTATATCCATTTTCATATCCTTCATCAAATGTAAGGTAAATAACTTTTTCGTTTTCTTTAATAAAATCTACTTTAAAATCGTTCCCCCATTTATTCTGTGCATATACAGGACCTTCATACCTACCATCATCAAGACGATTTGTTCCAACGCCCCATTCTTTTATGTCTGTATCAAACTCTGAGAAGTTCCCAGCATATGAACTTGAGGTGGTTTCTTCTGCAGTAGTCGGTGGTTCTGTAGTTGTCTCCTGCGTAGGGTCTGTATCTTTTTCTCCTGAATTCATTGTAGCCTCGTTTGCAGAAGTTTTTGTATCACTACTACATCCAATCGCCATAAAACACATGGAGACTGCCAGCGAAGTTGCTATAATTTTAAATTTTCTCATACGTTCCTCCTATTCTAAAATCTATATTATTATAGTATAGTATTTTTTTTAATTCAACCCATTCTATTTATCATTGTTCTTTTCTATTATCTATTTTTCTTCTTTATATATCCTACTATACTCTTTCTTTTATCTCTCTTTCATCTTTTTAACGCTATTCACAAAATATTCATCGCAAAGTTGCTCAGGATTGTGGCAATCCGAACCCACCATTACTTCTACATTTGTATCCTTTACCATATCCCACAATATATCCATAGGGTATTGGTAGCGCATACCATCCTCGAACCTGCTCATTCCTCTTCTAAGACCATTTGCATTATATTCTAATGTAAAATTATATTTTTCAGCACCCTCTATAAGAATATCAAAAGCCCTTTGATAATTGCTGTCTATTTTTAGTTCACATACACCAAATAAATCTGGATGACCAAGCATCTTAAAATACCCAGTCCTCATAGCTTCAACACAACTCTTTGCATAAAGTGGTAATAATTTTGAATCATTGATGTCATATACATTTTGTATTTTACCATCTGGCATTTCAAAAAAATGTTGTCCAAGAATTAAATAATCACACCTTGTATCATCTAATAGGCTCTGATAATATTTATCATATTTCTTTAGATACTCACTTTCAAATCCAGTGTATATTTCCAATTTGCCCCCATGTTTTTCCTTAATAGCTGACATTGTATCTAAATAAGAATCCTTTTCCATATATTCCATTCTTGCACCGTAATCAACATCTGGATATGGAATATGATCTGACATTCCAAGTTCACTAAATCCATGCTTTATAGCCTCAACAATGTAATCTTCCTCCTCCCCCACAGCGTGTTTACACCTTTTACAATGTGTATGATAGTTGACAAACGACATTTCAATTCCTCCTACTGTGCATCAATTTGACTTTTTAAATCCTCAAGATACATCCATCTTTCCATCCTTTCGGACAGCTTTTCCTCTACTATATCCTTTTCCTTAGTCAATTCATTAAGCTTAACAAAATCTCTTGCTTGCTTTAATATTTCTGCATCTAAGTATTTTATCTTTTCTTCTAGTGCGGATACTTCTTCTTCAATATTATCATAATCCTTCTGCTCTTGGTAAGAAAACTTTAATTTCCTTTCACGTGGTTTCTCCCTTTTCTTTCCACTATTGCCTAAATTGCTTAAATTTCCTCTATCTGATACTTCTGCCGTCTTCCCTACCCCAGTATTACCTTCTATCTTTTTTCTACCTATGCCATTATCTGAACTTTGGGTTTGTAATAATTCAATTTCTTTATGAATAGCGTAGTCTGTATACCCACCCTCATATTGACGGATATTTCTCTCTCCCTCGAAGGAAAATATTCTCCTTACGGTTCTATCTAAGAAATATCTATCATGGGATACAATTATCACTATCCCCGGAAAATGGTCAATATAATCCTCAAGTATAGTAAGGGTTGCAATGTCCAAATCATTGGTTGGTTCATCCAAAATCAATACATTTGGTGCTTCCATAAGTACCCTAAGAAGATTGAGCCTTCGTTTTTCTCCACCAGATAATTTTTCGATTAATGAATATTGCTCTTTACCCGAAAATAAAAATCTCTCTAACATAGCCGAGGCTGTAATAGTTCCTTCCTCAGTCTGAACAAACTCTGCTGTTTCTCTAATGTAATCTATCACCCTAAGCTTTGGATTCATATATGAAATTCCCGCCGCTGGATTGCTTTCAATCTCTTGTGAATAATACCCGATTTTTACAGTTTGTCCTATAACAATTTCTCCTCTATCAGGTGGAACTCTTCCGGCAATAATCTTCATAAGTGTAGTTTTCCCACATCCATTTCTTCCAAGAAATCCAATTCTATCATTCTTCAAAAAAATGTAAGAAAAGTCCTTAATCAATACTTTATCCCCGTATGCCTTACATACATTTGTAAGTTCCACAGTGGTTTTGCCTAGTCTAGATGCCACTGAACTCATCTCTACCCTTAAATCTTCTGCAAAATCCTTTTGATTCTTCATATCTTCGTATCTAATAAGTCTAGCTTTTTGCTTTGTTGATCGGGCTCTTGCACCTCTTTGAACCCACTTTAATTCATTTCTGAGAATGGATTTTCTCTTTCTATCACTAGCTATTAATATGTCTTCTCTTTCGTTTTTAAGTTCCAAAAACCCTGAATAATTGGCTTTATAACTGTAGATTTTCCCTTTGTCTATCTCATCTATTCTATTGCAAATGCTATCCAAAAAATATCTATCGTGGGTAACCATAATCACAGCTCCTCGATATTTGATTAGCTGTTCCTCAAGCCAATCAGACATAGAATTATCCAAATGATTAGTAGGCTCATCCAAAATTAATATATCCGATTTTTCTACCATAACTGCAACCAATGCAAGCCTCTTCCTCTGTCCACCTGAAAGTGTTGATACTTTCTGATCAAAATCAAGAATACCTAACTTAGTCATCATTGTCTTTGCTATAGCCTCCACATCATGGGCAGTGACATCTCTATTTTCTCTAAGGATATATTCAATCACAGTTTCATCTTCATAAAACAAGGGATCTTGATGTAAATATTTAATAACCACATGTGAGGCTTTCGTTACTTGCCCTTTATCTGGCGATTCAATACCTGCAAGAATCTTTAGTAGTGTTGACTTTCCTGTACCATTTATTCCAATGATACCTACTTTCTCACCCTCCTCCAAAAAAAAGGATGCTTCATCTAGAGTCTTTTTTTCCGAAAATGATTTAGTTATATTGGTTGCTGAAATTAAATTCATATATTCTTCCTCTTTTATTTCTGATTACTTACATTTCTTGTAATCTATCTTTTTCTTAGCTTATCTTTTCATAGATTGTAATTCTCATTGGCTGTTATTTGGAGCTTTTGTACTTCCCACATATTCCAAAGCATTACTGGACTATATAGCTGCTTCACCTGTCTAAGACCTGCCTCTCCTAAATCACTTTCCCGGTTTATATATTTTGTGTCTTGGCAAGTTTGGCAATTGACAACAGCGTACAAACTACTCAGACTTCCGATACATTAAAGATTATCTTAGACAACAATACGCCAAGCATAACATAAGACTAACAAACAAATAATACAAGTCCTGAACGGATTGCCTATCTAGATGAACATTTAGAAAATAACGGTATCATTTCCATCTTCTTAAAAGAAACTGCAATATATGATGATTACGAAATCGCCCCTAATTAACATTGAGTTCGCTATATATATCGCGCTTTGACACGCCCCTATCCTTTGCTACCATTTTCATAGCACTCTTTCTGTCAATGCCCTGATTTTCGTACATTGCCATATGTTCCTCCAGTGTCATTTCATTAAAGTTGTCCATGGCCTCTTGCCTAATGGCTTCAAAAGACTTTCCTTCCACCACGAGGACATACTCACCTCGTGGTGTTTCATTTTTAAACTCAAATATTAATTGATCTATTGTAGATTTTCTTGCCTTCTCATGTATTTTAGTAAGCTCTTTACACAGAGTTATTCCTCTATTCCCGCCCAATGTTTTCTGTAATTCCGTCAATGTTTTTACTAATCTATGAGGTGCCTCATAAATTATCATTGTTCTTGTTTCACTTTTCAGTTCCTCTAATATAGTAGCTCTCTCTTTTTTATCAGATGGCAAAAAAGCTTCAAATGCAAACCTTCGGGTTACTTGTCCTGACATTGTAAGGGCAGTAATACAAGCCGCTGGCCCAGGTAATGATGAAACCTCAATCCCTGCCTCGAAGCACTGTCGTACCAATTCTTCTCCGGGGTCTGAAATTCCTGGAGTTCCCGCATCCGTTATCAATGCAATATTTTTTCCTGCTAACATTTCATTAACCAAAAACTTAGCCTTATCGTATTTATTGAATTCGTGGTAACTTGTCATTGGTGTATTAATTTCAAAGTGATTCAATAATTTAATACTATGTCGCGTATCCTCTGCACCTATTAAATCCACTTCCTTCAATGTCCGTATAACTCTAAAAGTAATATCTTCAAGATTTCCAATTGGCGTTGCACATAAATATAATTTTCCTGCCATATTTCTCCTATCCATTTCCTTTAATAGCATATTTATATATTTCCTCTAATATCCATAAATATCATATATCTCGTCTGTATATTTTCCAACTTCCTTATATACAATTAATGGTTTTTCCACCTTTAGAAATGGATTTCCACCTTTCGTAGCTTCAATCAATACCATATTTGCATCTTTATCTATAAATGGATGAACCATCTTAATCCTCTTTGGTTCCAACTTGTACTCTTTCATAGTGGTAATAATCTCTATCAATCTATGTGGTCTATGTACCATATAAATTCGACCTTTATCCTTCAATACTGCTGCTGCCTCTCTTACAACATCCTCTAGTGTACACAATACTTCATGTCTTGCAATCGCCTTTGGTAAATCTGGATTTTTCAGCCCGTGATTATCATTCATATATGGGGGATTTGTAGTTACAACATCAAAAGAAGCTCTCCCAAAAATACTGGAGGCTTCTTTAATATCACCATTTATTATATCTATCTTTTCTTCTAAGCAATTAAGTGCTACGCTTCTTCTTGCCATATCGGCACTTTCTTCCTGAATTTCTATTGCACAAAAGTGCTTACCTTCTGTTTTGCCTTCGAGTAAAATAGGGATAATTCCAGTACCCGTACCTAAATCTAATACTTTTTCCCCAGTCTTTACCTGCGCAAATCCAGATAAAAGTACAGCATCCATACCAAAGCAAAATTTGTCACTATTTTGAATTATCTTGTATCCATTTCTTTCAAGATCATCTATTCTCTCACCAGGCAAAAGATTAATCATCAAACTTAGACTTTCCTTCCATTTTCTCCTTGCGCTCTAATGCTTCCAATGCCTTCAATTCGGCATCGTCAAGATTCATATTATCTCTTCTTCTCTTTGGTTTAAATTTAAGTTGTGCTACCTTATATTCTCTGATTTCTTTTGCACCATCTAATTCTACAATAACTTTAACATTCTGTCTAAGAACGCTAACACTGTGAACTTCACCCTTTAACCCATCATCTGTTGTCACATTATCTCCAACATTTGGTAAGCGAGAGTTTAGCTCTTCATATGTTTCCTCTTCATTTTTTAAACAGCACATAAGTCTTCCACAGACACCTGAAATCTTCGTAGGGTTAAGTGAAAGATTCTGTTCTTTAGCCATCTTGATGGATACTGGCACAAAGTCTGATAAGTATGAATTACAACACAATGGTCTTCCACATATACTAATGCCGCCTACGGCTTTTGTCTCATCTCTTACACCAATTTGTCTTAACTCAATTCTAGTTTTAAACACTGCTGCTAAATCTTTAACTAACTCTCTAAAATCTACTCTTCCATCAGCGGTAAAATAGAAAAGTACCTTATTATTGTCAAATGTATATTCGGCATCTATAAGCTTCATATCCAGATCATGTTTCTTTATCTTTTCGAGGCAAATATTGTATGCCTTTTTTTCTTTTTCCTTGTTTTTAACTGCTAATGCATCATCTTCTGCAGTCGCTATTCTAATAACTGGCTTCAGTGGCTGAGTAACCTTATCATCCTCCACCTCTCTTACACCTAAAACTACCACTCCATATTCTACGCCTCTAGCAGTCTCAACAATAACATGCTGTCCCCGCTCTATGCTATTTCCCTGTGGATCGAAATAATATATCTTACCTGCTTGTCTAAATCTTACACCAATAACTTTAATCATGTATATTAGATTTCCTTTCTACTCCTTAAGTTAAAATACTTAAGTTTTCTATACTGCAACTCTATTAAGACATTTTCATCTACAAACTAGACAATCCTAGACTTCCATTTTATCAAATATTACACGAATATTCCAGTAAATTATTGTCCCATAGAGTTTCATCTATTCCTATATGAACATTTATTTCTTTTGGAATAAACCCCGGTTTAATATAACCTAGTTTCTCCCCTCCGATAAACTCTAATTTTAGTGAATCTATTGTATGTTGTCTTTTATTGTGAGCAGTAGCAATTCTATCGTTAAGTCAAAATTTACATTTGACCTCAATCTAGTCTTAACTTTTTCTATTGCCATAAATATCTCCTGAATGCCGTTATAAGATATATGCACCGCCTGTTTTTCTATAGCTAGAATTTCTTCTTTGAAGATTAATTCATCTATATTTTTTGATGCCTTAAAAATCAGCACATCCCTATACCATGCCATCACCAAATCCAAATATTCATTAATATTATTCTTATAATCTCCAATTTCTTTTACGCATGCTGCCACATCTGCAACTGTGGACTTCCCTATTGATTTAAGATGTCTAACCACGCATGTTTTTAATTCCATAAAATCAGACATAGTTCCTAAACGTATAGCCCTACCCAAATTTCCACCTGAAAAAACTGCAGCCATTTCAGCCTGATACTCTGGTAGTTTTTCCTGTGCTTTTAAATAACTTACAATTTGATTCTTGCTAAGAGGACGTAAGTCCAAAGATACACATCTTGAAAGTATTGTCTGCAAAAAACTATCCTTATTGTTAACTAATAGCATCACAATCCCATATGAAGGTGGTTCCTCTATCGTCTTTAACAGTGCATTTTGGGCTTGTATATTCATCATTTGGGCTTCATCCACTACATATATTTTATATTCTGCAGAGTATGGCTTAATCACGATATCATTATTAATTTGTACCCTAATATCATCCACAGAAATGGTCGCTGGTTTATCATGACTCACATGCTTCACATCTGGATGATTTTTAGACATAATTTGTTTGCATGAATGACATTCCATGCAGGGTGATTCCCCTTTTTTTTCACATAATAAGGTCATTGCAAATGCCTTCGCTATAGTCTTTTTCCCCATCCCACTTTCACCATTGACTATATATGCATGAGAAATTTTATTCAATTTTATCGCACTCTTTAAATGTGAAACAACATTTTCCTGTCCTATAACATCAGCAAATCCAGCCATATAAGCCTCCTTCCATAAAATTTAATTCTTGTATATAACACTTCATAATACTTCTATAAAATTCCAAATTCTTTATATTCACTGTATTATCTCAATATCAAGGTTTATTTATATTCGCCATACTCCTTGAATATCATAATCTTTTTGCATATATCTGTACAAGCTGTTATATCTTATCAAGTTAGTATATCCAACAATAGACCTCGAATCTCATCTATATCATTAAGTATGGCTATATTGTCTTTCTCATCCTTTAATAACTCCTCTGCCAATTCATCAAGATTCTGATCAATTAACTTTACGATACCGTAGACTCTATGTCTTCCTCTTCTGTCAAGAAAGTTTTCTCTTGAGAACTGATGGGAGCGATACACTACCTCATTTAAAAAAGTCTTAATCAGTTCACGATATCTTTTCATATCTCTGATATCGGTCTTTTTAGAAATCTTTTTCCCTTGATCCGATATCTCATTAAGCAACGAACTCACCCTCGCCTGTAAATCCGCCTCTTGAATGTTACTAACCAAGGTGAATTTAAAACTTTCATCACCTTGAGGAACTGGTTTAGGAGCTTCCACTCTATTCGCGTTAAGAATCTCGTTGATTCGTATATCCATGCCTTCCATCTTCTCACTTCCTTTCTGAATACTTTAACAACTTTGTACTCTTTATATTGTTCGCCTTTTAGTATCTAAATTCAAATATTTTTTATTTCTCTAGTTCCTCTTTTATTGCCTGTTCAATATCTTCAATGCACTTTTCCAGGTCATCATTTTCAAATTCTTTCATTATTCCACATCTTTGCTTATTTTCCGTTGAAAAGTCCTTTTCATCTACTAAAAACCTTCTGCACATCTCTGCATACTTAGGTGTTTCCTGTAGCATCTCCCTTTCCAGGGCTCTCTTTAATCTTATACCATCATCCACATTAATAAATATAGGAACTACATTCCCCTCTCCGAAATACCCTCTGATTTTCTCGTATGCTTCCAGAGTTCCTATAAGCAGGTAACTATTTTCCATAATATTTATTTGACCATCATCTGCAGTAAAGTAACTCCAAATCCCAAAAACTGTGTTGTAATCTCTACGCTCAATAACTATTCCTTTTAGCTGCATCTCATTTAGTTTTTTATTGTCAACAAAATAATATTCTACACCTTCCCGTTCCCCTTCCCTTATCGGTCTTGTAGTGTAACCAATTATCGGCTTTAAGTTGAATGAATTTCTTTCTATTATTCTCTTGTATATGCTGTCTTTTCCTGATGAGCTTTTTCCCATAAGATAGAATATTTTTCCCATAATTTCCTTTCTTCCGCATACGCGCTTTGTTCACATTTCTCTTTCAATAATATATATGTTTTATCTGTACTTCGCTTTGATTAATCTATTCAATTTATCCTTAATTTTCCTTCAGTAATATACGCAATTTACTCATGCCTTTGCTTTACTTGCATACATATATCACCCAAACTCTCTCTTCTATACTAAAACCGAAACACAACCGTCGCTTATACCTATTATATTAAGTTTTCTTTCAATATAGTACTTAATTCTCGCAACTATTTCCTCTGAATAGACTTCTCCTGGAACGATAAGTGGACTACCTGGTGGATATATATAAATGTACTCACCCGCGATTTTACCCACAATTTTATTTATTTCATAGGCTTCTTCATAGGCATTTGCGATATTTATCCATACTTTTTCAGATTTTTCGGCCTCTCCAACTGACAATTTCCTCTCCAGTCCATCCCAGTGTTTTTTATAATCTCCATATAGGTATGATTCGCTTTGTTTAAAATCTAAAACTCTATATTCACAATTTTTACTACTGTCATCATTCTCACTGCATGATTCTTGCCTACCGTCCATTTTGCTTACTTCTATTCGTTTGTCAATGTCTTCAAGGGCTTTGGCGAGGCGATTTATTCCTTCATCACTGTCCATTACGGAAGTCATTCCAATAACATAAAAATCGCTAGACATCTCCATCTCTAAACTAAACTCTTCTCGCAATATATTCATCAAGTCCACTCCACTTAAGCTAAATGTGGAATCAAAGATAACAATTTTTCCATAGTCATAATCAAAAACATTTTCAATTGCATTTGTTTTTCCGTATTCATTTCCAAGTATTTTTATATTATTGAAAATCTCAGTCCTTCTATAAAAATCCCTTAGTCTATCAATGTATGCCCCCATCAATTCCTCGCCACTTCTCATCATTGAAATACACGAGTCAACAGATGACATCAACACATATGAAGGACTGCTTGTTTGAAAAATTCCTAAATATTTATTTATCTTTTCAGCAGAAACTCTCTCACTACATATATGCATAAGCGCTGTTTGTGTCAACGCAGGCAATGTTTTATGAATACTCTGAATTACTATATCTGCACCCAATGAAACCGCTGATTCTGGAAAACAATTAGAATATTGAAAATGTGCCCCATGGGCTTCATCTACTATTAATATCGCCCCATAACTGTGAGTAATCTCCGATATTTTTTCGATATCCGAAACCACTCCCTCATACGTTGGTGAGGTTATTACTACTGCCTTTATTAAAGTGTTTTTCTTGAACTCAGCTTCTACTTCCTTTGGGGATATTCCAGCATAAAATTTGAGTCTCTCATTTAATGATGGATATAAATACTCTACTCTTAAATTCTTGAGAAAACATGCATTATATACTGACTTATGGCAATTTCTTGCTATCAAAATCGTCTCTCCTTCAGAAACGACTGAATGTACCGCACTTAGTATTCCGCAAGAAGATCCATTTATCAAAATAAATGACTTTAATGTTCCATATAAATCCGAAACATTATTCATTAAATCTAATATTATTCCGTTTGCATTATGAAGATTATCAAACCCATCTATTTCCGTGATATCAACACTATATGCGCCTTCTACAGGATTTTTGGAGTTTAAAAATACAGGATTCCTTTTATGTCCCGGCATATGAAATGGATACATATTGCTGCTACTATAATCCTGTAATTTTAATGTAATATTATTTTTAATGAAATTTTTCTCGCCGCTTTTCTTCATTGATATGTCCAAACTTTTAATTAATTTTCACCTAATACGGATTTAATTTTTTCTATCAAGACATCTGGCTTATATGGCTTCACAATGTATCCACTCATACCTACATTAATGCAATCTGTCACTATCTCCTTACTCGATAACGCAGTAAAGAAAATAACTGGCAAATCTTTTAATGCTTCTATCTCTCTAATAGCTCTAACTGCATCTATACCATTCATCTCTGGCATATCTACATCCATTAAAACAAAATCAATTGGGTTTTTTTCTACTATATCTAATGCCATCTTTCCACTATTGGCTAAATAAACATTATATTTATCTTCTAAAACTAATTTAGCTGTTTTGAGGATGGTTTTTGAATCATCAACTACTAGCAAATTTTTCATCGTCTTCACTCCTATCTTTATTTATTAAAGATACTAAAATAATAACATATTTATTGTTATACATCAATCAAGTTTGGAAATTTAAGATTCTTTTAAATAAAAAAAGGCATTAAAAAATGCCCAGAGCCGGAATCGAACCAGCGACACGAGGATTTTCAGTCCTCTGCTCTACCGACTGAGCTATCTGGGCATTGTAAGTAAAAACTTACGAGTTGCGGGGGCTGGATTTGAACCAACGACCTTCGGGTTATGAGCCCGACGAGCTTCCAGACTGCTCCACCCCGCGATATTATATTTAATTATATGCAATAAAATTTATTTTATTGCTAATGGGCAGAGATGGATTCGAACCATCGAAGCAAGTTGCAGCAGATTTACAGTCTGTCCCCTTTGGCCACTCGGGAACCTGCCCATAAGCCGACAATCGGACTTGAACCGATAACCTGCTGATTACAAATCAGCTGCTCTGCCAATTGAGCCATGTCGGCATATTCAGTTATTAAGTTGAACTTGTCATTACTAATGGGACCTACAGGGCTCGAACCTGTGACCCTCTGCTTGTAAGGCAGATGCTCTCCCAGCTGAGCTAAGATCCCAAATAGATTATAACTGATTATATAAAATATAACGACCCGGATGGGGTTCGAACCCACGACCTCCGCCGTGACAGGGCGGCGCTCTAACCAGCTGAGCCACCAGGCCATATTACACAAAATAAGACAATTTCATGGAAATTGTCATTATTTAGAAGGTTTATACCTTCAAAACTACACATTAAATTATCCGACTTCCGTTTCTTAAAACAACCTAACCGTTTGGTCAAGCCCTCGACCTATTAGTATTAGTCAGCTAC
>JGI24709J26583_10000465_pt1 | contig 34255 bp, 29 predicted proteins | sample BioPla2DNA1_FD_26583 | JGI IMG/M metagenome (IMG submission 26583) | reverse complement strand
TTTTTATACTTTAGCTTGTTGTTATGGTGAAATTCAGATTTATTTTTCATATTTCAGCTCCTCTTTCGTAAATAATCCTGTATATAAAGTATTGGTTTTATTATAATAAGCCCAAAATTTATCTCCATAATCATAATGCCACCATTCTGATGGCAGGTTGGTGAATCCTGCTTTTGTCATTGAGTTATATAACATTCTTCGATTATATATAATATCTTTCTCTTTTGTGTTCTCAAAGTAAGCAGTATGAGTTTTATCCGTAAATTCATCAAATGCCGTTCCCATATCTAATTCATTGCCATTGGGATCAACTATTGTTAAATCAATAGCGCCTCCAGTAGTATGCACAGGAGGATTAGTTCTTTCATGGACCGGTGGTGATATAAAACCAGACAAAAACTCCTCACGTTCATCTTCTGATAGAGACTCTAAATCATATTTTTCAGCGAGAAGAGATGTGTAGTTTTCGTATAATTCCTCCTGTAATTTTATAGGACGCCAGGTATCATATATCTTATATTTATATCCCTTAGGTAAAAGTCCCTGTGCGATTATTAACCTCTCCAGTACTTCCTCTCGGACAAAACAGGTCTTAACAGCATTCTTGAACTTCATCTTAGGGTATTGTAAATCCATATCAAATCCCATATTCTCATTAATGGACACTATTTTAGAACTAATAAAACCGTTATTAGTCCATTTCTTAGGTAATTCTAACTTTCTAATAGGATTTTCCAATATGGTTTTATTTTGCATTTTTAAATCCCTTAAATCCACCCTTTGACTGCATACTTAAAATATTGGTATCAAATGAAAATGTGATGTTTTCCTCTTCCCGCTTTCTTTTTAAGGCCAGATCAATTAGTCTATTAAGCAGCTCTTTATATGGCATGCCAATTGGTTCCCATAGATAGAATGCTAATGAACCGGGTATGGTATTAATCTCATTAAAATATAAGCTACCATTATCTTCATCTATCATGAAATCAATTCTAGCCACACCGTTACAGCCAAGCTGTTTAAAGGCCTCTACAGCCATGGAGCGAATTTTTTCTCTCATCTCCACTGTTAAATCTGCAGGTAACTTTCTTTGAACGCTGGCCATTCCTTTAGAACCGCCTTTAGCATTACTGAGATATTTATCTTCATAGCTTAATATTTCATCCTTATGTAGAGGCTCTTCACATTCAGATGCTATAGCTTCATTGACATCTCCTAGGACTGCACAATTTATTTCTCTTAAGTTCTTAATTCCGTGCTCTACAAGAACCTTATTTGCATAAAGAAAGGCATCATCTATTGCAGACAATAGTTCATTTTTATCATTGGCTAGACCTATACCAACGCTGGAACCCAAGTTAATAGGTTTAACTATAACAGGGTATCCTAGCTCTTTTTCAATATTTTCTATCATCTGATTAATGTTCTTATAATCAGCTGTTGTATAATGGAGACAATCAAGTACAGGAATGTTATTATCCTTCAGCACTGTCTTCATAATATATTTATCCATGCCTATAGCTGATGCGGTTACATCACATCCTACAAATGGAAGACCTAATAGTTTTAGAAAGCCTTGCAGGGTGCCGTCCTCAACATTAGTACCATGAACTATGGGAAAGGCAACATCAATCTTAATCTCTCTAGGTTTCTTAAACAATTTGAATGGAAAGGATAAAAGTTTCACATGACCATCTTCATTGACCATAATAACCCGTTGACTTTCCTTCAATAGATTATCTATATTTTTATAGGCATTAATGTCCCCAATGTTATCCCCTATATACATCTCATTTTGCTTAGTTATATATATAGGAAGAATATCATATCTATCTGTATCCATATTGGCAATTGCCTGTATTCCTGAAATTATTGAAACCTCATGTTCTACGCTTTTGCCTCCAAACATCACTGCGACTTTTATCTTCATAACTGATCTCCTCTCAATAATTATCTGGCAAATCATTTTCTAATAAAATATACTTATGCTTATCCGTTTTGATATCATAAGCATGCTTAATTGCATCATCAAATATATCCGTAACATAAAGCTTTGATTTATCAAAGCCTTCGCTTATTAAACCATCATAAATAGCTTCAGTCTGCTTCTTTCCGACAAGTATTACATAATCGCATCTTGTAGAAGCCTGCCTGCCAAATTCCCTATTGTAATAATCCTCTTGGCTACCCAACTCAACCATCCCTGGTGTTATAAGAATTCTAAGACCATCAAACAGTGATAGGGTATCAAGAGCTGCTTTAGAACCTGCAGGGTTAGAATTATAGGCGTCATCTATTATAGTTAGATTACNACCTTTCTCAATTAGCTGCAGTCTATGTTCTACTGGCTGTAATCTTCTAACTGGTATAGTAAGGTCCTCTAGAGGAATTCCAAGTGAGTTAGACACAGCTATAGCTGCGACTATATTAACTACATTATGGCGCCCTAAAAGCTTGGTATTAAACTGAGCCTTCTCTTTATTCGATGTAATAACAGTAAATTCCGTTCCTTTTGATGACACCTTAATATCAAGGACTTGGTAACCGGCTTGTGGATTATCGGTACTATAGTAAATAGGGTTATTTAGGCCTTCTTTTCCAAGGATATATTCATTATCCCCGTTTAAAAATATGAGGCCATTATTAGGAAGTGCGTCTGCAAGTTCAAATTTTGTCTTAATAATATTGTCTATAGACTTGAAGGATTCTAAATGTTGGGGGCCAATTGATGTAATAATCCCATGGGTGGGATTAACAATATCGCATAGTTCCTTAATATCGCCAACATTTCTTGCTCCCATCTCACATACAAAGATATCATGGATAGGCTTAAGCTCTGACCTTATGGTTTTAACAACACCCATTGGTGTATTATAGCTTTCTGGGGTAATAAGTACATTATATTTTGCTTGTAAAAGGGTTGATAGAAAATACTTAACGCTGGTCTTGCCATAGCTTCCTGTTATGCCAATAACAAGTAGCTTAGGGCTCTGCTTTAGCATTCTTTTTGCATCCTTAATATAGTGGTTATTTATTGCCTTTTCGATTGGCTTATTAATTATATTAGCTAAGATAACTAATAATGGTTCAAATAAGCAAATCAAGGAGGCTGCCAAGACAGCCATCTGCAGGTAATTGTTCCATCCATATATAGGGCTAGCCAGTAATAATAATCCTAATATTAAGCTGGCAAAGATTGAGTTTGTAGCAATTAGTCTCTTAACCCTAGGTGTGTAGACTAACTTTTTCTTTACTTTGGCTCTACTTAAGGAGTAATAATATGAAAAAACTATAAGAGTTCCTATTATAAGTAGAAATACAACAGCTAAAATAGGCCATACTACCATCAGAATTGTGCTAAATAAGTGGATAATAAGAATACTTTGCTTTCCCTTATTTTGCTGTAGCCAGGTAAAATGTACATTGTTTTTATAACCGTTAAGCTGAAACATATGTAAATTATACTTAAGTTCATAAATAAAGGTTAATATAAAAACCATAAGACCTACTATATATAAATAATCAATAATCTCCATTTTTAAACTCCGTTTCTGTGTTTTGTTTAGCTTATACTAAAATATGATTTCATAACCTTATCAAATATATAGGGTTGGTCTATAAAAGAAAAATGTCCTGCACCCTTTAATACAACTAACCCAGCCTTAGGTATGGCTTTCTCCATAATATGAGCATCTGAAATAGGAGTAGCCGTATCCTGGTCCCCCCAAATCAGAAGAGTATCCACCCTTATCTTATCTAAGTGGTCAGTTAGGTCCTCATTCACGGCCTTTACTAGGCATTGCCTCATAAGGGGTGAAGCATTTCGATAGTCTGCAGAGCCTTGCTTGCTTTTCCAATTATCAATAGCCTCAGAGAAGAAGGCTTGAAGAAGCTTGCTATTGGCCAATTTCTTTACTATCTTATATATTCTAATCTTAGCCTTCTGCTTTATTGATCTTTTAGGAAGAATTCCTGCACTGTCTATCAATACGATTTTATCTATCTTAATTGATAGATCTTTCCTACTGGCAAGTTTAATTATAACCCTTCCACCATAGGAATGGCCTATAAATGAAGTCTCTTTTATGTTTATTTTATCTAAAAATTTTAGCACAAAGTTAGCGTAATCATTTACTTCCCAAGCTTCTCTTGGTTCATCACTATGTCCAAAGCCCGGAAAATCCAGTTGAATCACCTTGTAATGTGAATTTATAGAATTGGCAATAGGGTCATACATATCCAAGGAGGTTCCCCAGCCCTGTAGTATGACTACAGCTTTTCCTTGACCTGAAATTTTGTAATTTATCTTATAATTATCAATTATTATTTCCATATAAAATCCTCTATTATATAATCTACTTTCAGTCATCAGTATAACTCAATCTATGTTCTAAGTAAAGGAACTTCCTTAACTATATTATATAGAATTATATAAATGTTACCAGAGATTTGCATACTATTTACACAAGGTTTTTGAATAAATAAATGGAGAGGAAAATAGTATGATTCTTATAATTAAATAAGAAAATGGCATACTAATAGGGTAGATAGATAAAGGAGGCCTTGATTGTCAAATAAAATGAAAAGTACAAGAAACCATAAGAAGGAAGATGGGAAATTCCATTCAAAGCATATAAAGCATGATCCTCAAGCAGAGAGTGCTAGAGCGGTATTTGGACTACATGAAGATAATCCTAAGGAAAAGAGGAGTGACACAAGCAGATAAGGTCTTGGGTTACTAATTAATAATGAAGGGGCTCTTGTGAAATGGTTCCAGTACAAGAGCCTTTTTATTCATCCTTTACATCACTACAGTTGCTCTTTAATCCATTATAATTTGATATATTCTTGCAGTCATACTTTTCAATAGGTTCAGGTCCCCGTACTATGGTCCTGTCTATTCGCATTATGCCCTCATCATTGGCCTTTACTCTCCAGTCTACCATCTGAATAGTATCATTTATGATTTCAATTCCCGGAATCCCTCTAGTATTGATACAACACCCGGTATTAAAGTAGGGAAGTTCATCTTTCTTTGGAAACTTGGTTCGGTGAGTGTGTCCACATATAAGCATAATTTTATGCTTCTTAATCCACTTATTATAGTTTTTCTCAACCTTGTGTCTTTTGTAAAGATTCCGAGCCGGACTAGCAGGGTTCTCAAATCCGACTATATGAAGAAAACGCCAAAAGTAACGTAGTAGTACCATGGAAATAAACCAGAGCTGATCATTAATAAAATCGCCCTGGTGTCCATGGACTATAAGAATTTCCTGCTTTGTTACCCTATGCTTTAGTATTAGGGCTTCCATGGGCTCTATTCCATGAAATAAATCAACTCTTTTTTGATTATACTCATCATAAAACTGATATAAATTTTTCTCAACATATTTTTTATCTCTTAAATATATATTGTGATTTCCATAAATCATTCTAAGTCTACCCTTATCATAGAACTTTTTTATTGCTATAAAGATGTCCTTATGGGCCAGCCTTATATGGTTAAAATTCTTATGTTCCCATAGCTCATCACCATCCCCCGCCTCAATATATATATAGCCTTGGTTGTTATAATAGTTTAGAACATGGAGAAAAATCGCTTGATTACGAGCAAACTCATCGGACACACTATCATCACCACGATGAGTGTCACCTAATATAATATACTTTGAGTTTATATCAAAATATTCTACTCTTGCTTCCTTATAGGCCTTGGTTAATCTCTTTTCTGTGTTCATAGTATTTATCCTTATTTTTTTATTATGTTATGCAAATATAATAAGCTTATTCATGTACTTATGGATTGACTTTACATTTAAGGAATAGTAGATTCTTATATATTGATCATATCTTATATAAGCCCAATATAATCTATAGCAAGTATCAGTTATCCATTAAAATGAGAAAGATAAGTAAATAGAAAGGTGTTAGTATGGTTATAGGAACTATTAAACTAAAAATATTTGCTCCCTGGGTACATTCATTAAAGGAAAAGCGAATGGTAGTTAAAAGCCTATGCGCCAGGATAAAAAACAAATTCAATGTATCCATAGCGGAGGTAGAGGACCAGGATATACATCAGAGCATAGTGCTTGGTGTTGCCTGTGTGACTACCGATAATGCCCACGCAGATCAGATACTAGATAAGGTAATCAGATTTATTGAAGCCAATACAGAGGGAGAAATCATTCACCTAGAGCGTGAAAACCTTTATTGACATGTATTGGAAGAAGGGCTACAATAAGTAAAAGTTTTGGAACAATAGAAGAATAAGCAAGGTACAAGTAGGCTGGAGCCTACATGAATATTAATTGATGGGAGAGGAGTAGACTTTATGCAGATAGCATCTTTATTCCAGAAGGACAGGACTGTACTTTCTCTTGAGATTTTTCCTCCTAAGAAAACCAGTCCAATTGAGACTATATATAAAACACTAGATAATCTTAAGAATATTGAGCCTGATTTTATAAGCGTCACATATGGAGCAGGAGGAAATGCTGGGGATACATCCACAGCTGATATTTCAGAATATATTTTACACAAGTATGGGATTTTACCCTTAGCCCATTTGACCTGTGTTAATTATACTAGGCAGGAGATAGGTCAGATATTAGACATTCTTAAAAAGAAGGAGATAAAGAATGTACTTGCATTAAGGGGAGATATAAATCCCAATTTTACACCTAAAAAAGAGTTCAGCTATGCCAGCGAACTGGTGGAATATATAAATGCAAGGGGAGACTTTTATATATCCGGGGCATGTTATCCAGAAGGACATGTAGATGCAGAGAGTATAGATAAGGATATTGAGAATTTAAAATATAAGGTAGATGCTGGGGCGCAGCACTTGATAACTCAGGTATTTTTTGATAATGCACATTTTTATAGTTTTTTGGAGAAAGCAAGGCGGGCTAATATTAGAGTTCCAATTCAAGCTGGTATTATGCCAGTAATTAATAAGGCGCAGATTGAAAGGATGGTAACCTTATGTGGTGCAAGCCTTCCCTCTAAGTTTACTAAGATGATGCAACGATTTGAACATTCGCCGGAAGCTATAAAGGAAGCAGGCATAGCTTATGCCGTAGACCAGATAGTGGATTTAGTCTCACAGGGTGTAGATGGAATTCATCTTTATACTATGAATAATCCCTATGTTGCCAGAAAAATTAATGAGAGCATTAAGGGAATTATAAATGCATAGCCATACTTTCCCATTTTATTTATTTGTCTGACATTATTATAGCTTAACTGACAAATTACATTGCACTATCCTGTAATTTATCTTAAAATATAAATGAGGAATATAATAGGTTCTGAATTATAAACAGGGGTGAAATGTATGGTAGAGATAAGAGAGGTAATAACAAAAAGAGACAGACGAATTTTCGCTGCTTTTCATGCGTATATGTATAAGGATGTACCACAGGCCATACCGGATCTTGTGTCAGATGAATACAATAATTTTCTTCCTAGTAAGAACCCGGCATTTGACTATTGTAGAGCTAAGCAGTTTTTAGCTTATAAGGACGGAAGGTGTGTAGGTAGAATAGCAGGTATAATCAACGATGCAGCAAATGCTAAGTGGGAGACAGAGCGAATACGTTTTACTAGGGTGGATTTTATTGACGATCTAGAGGTATCAGAGGCACTATTTAAGGCAGTAGAAGATTGGGGAAGAGCTGAGGGCTTGAGCCAGATTCATGGGCCTATTGGCTTTTGCGATATGGACCAGGAGGGAATGCTTGTTGAAGGTTTTGATACGGTGGGTATGTTTATTACTATTTATAACCATCCCTACTATATCAAACATTTGGAGAGCCATGGCTTCGTAAAAGATATTGATTGGGTTGAATATATAGTAAAGATGCCAGAGAAGCCTGATCCAAAAATAAATGAGCTATCAAAGCTTGTTTTAAAAAGATATAAACTGAAGCTGGTAGAGCCGAAATCAAGAAAGGAAATAAGGCCCTATATTCCAAAGACATTTCGTCTCCTTAATATATGCTATAAGGAATTATATGGAACAGTAGAATTAAGTCATGCACAGATTATGAAATATTATAATCAATTTATATTGTTGATAAATCCTGAATATATAAAGTTTATTGAGGATGAAGAAGGCGAGTTGGTAGGGTTTGGGCTTGCGGTTCCATCAATGAACCGAGCCGTAAAGAAGAGTAATGGACGACTTTTCCCCTTTGGCTGGTATAGAATATTAAGGGCTCCTTATCAGAAGGCAGAGGTATTAGACCTATATCTTGTCGGTGTAATTCCGAAGATGCAGAACAAGGGCTTAACTGCGATCTTATTAAATTCCATGACTGAATCTGCTAGAAGAAACAATATTAAATATGCAGAGACAGGTCCAGAGTTAGAGACGAACACCCAAGTACAGGCGNTGTGGAAGCATTATGAAACTAANCAACATAAGCGGAGACGTTGCTGGNTAAAGGACCTATAGACTACATAGAAGAACATATAGACTATATTGAAGAACATATAAACTATAATAACGGGTATAAGATAGGGAGCACAGTTATGATAAGTGCTCCCTTTAATAATTATTTAAGGTGTAATTAATATTGTAAAAGTATAGCTACAAATGCAATAACCACTATAGCAAGTATAAGTTTTGAAAAGAACCTTCGTGACCAAAGCATCTGTCTCGAGGGTTCTAGGTCGTTTATATTATCAAAAACAAAAATATAGCGAAGTTTATGAAGCTCCCAGGTTAGTTCAGGATATCTTAGGCTCACGGATGTTGAGACTGCTAGTATTATAAGGATAATTCCTAGTCCAAACAAATGGTTTTCCCGGTAATATTCTGATCTGATTATCATAAGAAGCAGATGAAGAGTCGAGAAAATAAGTAATAGGATTATTGTTATCCTATCTAATTTGGAGACATAAAAATAATCTACCTTATTAGAGAGAGTATTTATGTTTTCCCTAATAACTGCTGTCTCCTTTTTCTCCTCCTCATCGGTTAAGGGTGGGCCAAGCCGCTCATTACAGTCAATGCAATAAAATCGTTTATTATTCTGGATAGCACCACATTTCCCGCACTTCTTCATTTACATTCTCTCCTTATCCTAACCTCGATTATCATGATAATATATCAAGTAAGCTTTATAATGAATATATGGGCTTAAGTATACTTCTAATTACTATTATATATATTATAAAATAAAAAGTCCTTAGACGATTCTTAGAGAAGTATTAGATTATTTTTTTAATAAGGAGTTAAATCCAGAGCTGTATTTCATGGATCCATCATGGAAAACCCATAAGGCTTCTGTATTCTCTAGGCCTTCGATAAGAGTCAAGCCCTCTTCATAGGGCATATTATAGATTGCGGTTGACAACAGATCGGCCATTCCAGAATCCTCGCAGATTATAGATACAGCAGTAAAATATTCTGAGGGCATAAGGGTATAGGGATCGATAATATGATGATACTCTTTTCCCTCTACTGTATAGTATCTTTCATAATCTCCGCTAGCTACCAAGGATAAATCTTTTAAGGCAAGGGTAAAAAGACTATGTTGTTCGGATTCCTTATCAGGGTTTTGAATACCCACATACCAAGGGGCTTTTTCTTTGTCTTTTCCTCCAACTGCGCGGACATTACCTCCCACGCTGAATAGGAAGTCAGTATATCCTCTTTCAATTGCCGCCTTTGTTACCTGCTCAGTAGCATAGCCTTTAGCTATGGCACCAACATCCAAACGCATATGGCTGTCTGCCAAGAAGACTGTTGAATTTGTCTCGTCTATTATAAGGTTTTCAATATTTGCATGTTTGCTAGCCTCTTCTAATAGTTCCATAGGTGGAAGAGTGGCATTTAAAGGATCATCGATTCCCAATGTACGGTATTCGTGCCATATTTCAAGAACCGACCCCATAGCTATATTAACTGTACCAGCTGAGAATTCATAAGCACTAATAGAGTATTTTAGGAGGTCTATTAGTTTTTGGTCTACCTTTATAGGCTCCTTACCGGCATTCTCATTAATTGTTTTTATATTATTTATTCCTTCGTAGGAGTTATACTTATCATAGAGCTGATGATAAATTTCAAGCTCATCATGAATGAAGTTGGCAAAGTCACGAAATTCATCCTCGCTCTTAGTATATGCTACTAGCTCAGTAATTGTATCGAACAAGAAGAGGAAGCTACCCTGGTGTCTCTCTAGTGCTCTATTACAAGCAGAAGTAGATAGTATTATTATTGCTAAAAGTATAGTTAATGCGGTTCTTTTCATATATGTTTCTCCTGTAGAATCTGATTTAATTATATGGGTAGGATAACACAGACTGAAGAAACTCGCAATCCATGTTTCTTCAGTCTGTATAATAAGGGGCTGCAAAACATTTTGAGTTATCTAATATGTTTTGCAACCCCTTTAAATATATTACTTATTATTTGTAAATATTATTTTGCAACTGCTCCAGCTCTTTCAACAGTAGTAATAAAATCATTTATTGTGATTGTAACTGAGCTTACTAGATCCTTATCTGTAGCTACATTGTTCTCTAATGCAAGACCTGTAATATCAGAAATTGTCTTACCCTTCATGTAATTTGAGAATGCTTCTGATTGCTCAAACCATTCCTTACCGATAGGGGAAGCGCCCTTCATGTTGTAATCATTACCAAGCTCAAGCTTTGTTTTGAAGTCGCCTGTTAATTCTGATGTAAGTTTACCTTCGATGTTAAATGCTACGTTTGTCTGTGAAGCATCAATTATGCTACTAGTAATCTTACCGTTCTTATCTAAAGATACTGCGCTGTAGTGAGAGTATGCCTGAACATTACCGTCACCTTCTTCAGATGCGTTCTTTGTACTCTTTCCAGATACAGATGTGATACCAAGACCTAACTTATCATCAGGATTTGCACCTAAATCCTTAGCGTTATTTACAGCCTTTTCAATAGCAGCAATAATGTTGCTGATATTCATTGTTACAGAACTTGTTAAATCCTCATCTGTAGGATATCCACCGTCAAGTGCGATGCCCTTAACCTCTGCAACAGTTTTACCTATTACATATTGCTCAAGAGCTTCTGCCTGCTCATCCCATTCCTTACCGATAGGGGAAGCAGCTCTCATATTGTAATCGTCGCCAAGTGCCTTTTTACTGTCAAATCTTTTTGCTAAGTCAGTTGTAATCTCGCCAGTAGCTGAGAAGTTAAACTTAGTCTGAATTACATCGATTGCGATGTTTTTGATGACACCCTTGTCATCTACAAGAACTGCAACAGCTGTAGAGTCTACCTGTGCAAGTCCGTCTTTCTCATCAGTAGCATCTTTGGAGCTACCTGCACTACTTATAACTGCAAGGCCTGTCTTTACGCCTTTGCTACCGCATGCTGTGAACATAGTCATAGCTAATGCAGCAATTAAAACTAAAGATAATATCTTTTTCATACCTTAATCATCCAATGTGTTAAATATTTAACTCAGAATGTGATTATATGATACTACTTTTTATATGTTAAGTCAATCGAATTTATAAGCGCACATAGGAAGATTTTATCTGATTATAGGATAAAAACATGAAATGCAAAAAATAGACAAAGAATGGGGCTGATAAAAAGTAATTAATCTTTTCATCAGCCCCATATAAATTAGACTTACTGAGGAGAATACATGCCCTTGCTTTGCATGTATGCAAATATAGCTTCTCCATGCTTTTGTTCTTCTTTTTGAATATGGTTTAGCACATCACGTACCTGAGCACTTTTGCATTCAAAGATTGTTGTATCATAGGTGCCAGATACATATTTTTCTGTATTTAGCATATCAATACACATATCTTTATCAGATGCTTTAAAGCTAGTGCTAGCGGACTTGTCTATTGTTTCTTGTTGTGACATGGGCCAATTAGCCCCTTGTTGTACTGTTGGTTGCTGTCCCGATTGCTGCTGTGAATTTGAACCACCCTGACCAGCCATGGAAGGGACTTGACCGTTTAAAAGCTGGTTTATTGTCTGTAGGTGCTCCCTTTCCTTCTGTGCATTGTTCTTAAATATGGTCTTAAGTTGAGAATCTGCAGCTAGATTGGCATAATTTTCATATTTTAAGATGCATTGTTCCTCATGGGATTTTTGATCTTGTAGAAGAAGTTGTTCCTTTGTTGATAAAGTAACATTAGCAATCATGTTTATCACCTCCTACAATAGTATCACTATTAATTAAGAAAATTATCCAAAGCAGGAGATGTTTATTCGGTTAATGTAAGATCATTGTTATTGATATATTTATCACATTCAGGACAGTAATAGGTTAGTTCTATTTTGTGACCACATTCTGAGTGGGTAAGTTTCTTGTGGCATTTCTTAAGGTTTCGCTCTCCCCATAATATTATACTATTAAACACATCTGACAAGTCCATCCCGCTCTTAGTAAGTTGATAACGGTATCTAGGAGGATGGGCCTGATAAAGATTTGCAACGATAAGATCATCCTCTATTAGGGATTTTAATCTATCTGATAGAAGGTTACTGGGTATACCTTCTAGACCTTGCTGTATTTCTGTATAAGTATCACGCCCCATCATAAGCTGCCGAAGAATTAGCAAAGTCCATTTATCTCCGATTATGTTGAGGGTCTGAGCTATATTACAGGGAAGATTATATAAGGTTTTCATGGTCCGATCTCCTTTGTATAAATTGTTCATAAGGCTGATTACTTAAGATAAGGTTAAGCCTTTTATTCAGTTGAGTCAAGAGTCTGCCTAATAACGTTCTGCATCATATCCTTTGATAACATGGCAGCTGCATATCCATAGATATTCCCCTCCTTGTCAATCAAGAAGGTTGTCGGAAATGCATTTATAAAATACTCTCTTAATAAATCTCCGGTCTCATCGAAAACTACAGGAAATGTGTAGCCATTATCATCTAAGAAAGCTATTATATCGTCCTTACTTTCATCTGCATTATGAGGGTATTGTTCGCTTGACGGGTTAGCTACACCTAGGATTATAACATCCTCTTGATTCCTACCATATTCCTCATATATTTGTTCAATATCAGGCATTTCCTTAATACAAGGAGGACACCAGGTGGCNCAGAAATTAAGGAAGACCACCTTGCCCTTATAATCAGATAGGGTATGCTCCTCTCCATATTGATCTGTAAGGGTGAAATCTATGGCAGGGAAAATTTCCTTTTCTTTAGTCTCAGACTGCCTGTTTGCTTCGTTGTCATTTTCATTAGCATTACTATCAGTATCAGTCATGTCTTCATCATCAGTATAATTTTCATCTTCGTATGAGCTTATCTTATCCTCATCTTCGACAAGGTCATCTCTTTGCTCCTGCTTGCTACCAAGAGGCTGGGAAATCTTATTGAGATATTTTGATATTCCATTCATCCATCCGGTAAAGGTCATTATACCTATTATAATAAGAATAATCCCGCCTAATTTGACCGTGTATTTAAGGAAGTTCTTTCTGGTTTTTAAAAAGTTTAGCACTTGAGTTGTAAATAATCCAAGCAAGAGGAAGGGTATAATAAACCCTATAGCATAAAGTAGAACAAGCAGATTGCCTATCAATGCACTTTTCGCACCTGATGCTAGTATAAGGACAGAGGATAATGCAGGTCCTACACAGGGAGTCCAGGCAAAACTGAATGTAAAGCCCATGATAAATGCGGCCAGAGGGTTCATATTACGCTTACCAAAATTTAGACGTATTTTACGTTCTCTCTGTAGGAATTTGAAGTCTAAAAGACCCACCTGATATAAACCAAGGGTAAATATTAGTATACCTCCAACTCTAGTAAAAAGGAGTTGGTTAGTTTGAAAGAAGGAGCCCAAGGCAGTAAATGCCATTCCTAAAAGGAAAAAGGCAAAGGATATACCCAGAACAAAAAACATTGTATGAAGAAATACAGTTAATCGTCTGTATGTAATCTGTCCATTCTCATCAATTTGCTTTGCGTTTCCAGCTAAATAGCTCATATAAATTGGTATTAAAGGAATTACACAGGGGGATAGAAAGGACAATAATCCTTCTATAAATACTAAAAAAAAGCTTATGTTGTCAAGGGTTATAAGATTTTCAAGCATAGATCGTCTCCTTATATAGAATATTTTTTATTATATCAAAGAGTAAATTTTTTATGTCATTGTTTACAGTACTGCTTTATAATTTTTTTGATTGTATCATGGAGGGTTTACAAAGTCAAGTGACTTAAAAAAGTAAAGTGACCTTTATTGTAATTTTTTAAAATTAACTTTATGTTTGACATATAGTGCCTACCGTGATAATATACTTTTAATATTTTAATTAAAATATTTTAACCATTTAATTAAAATTAAAATCAAGAGGAGATGTCTCTATGCTGGAAAGAGAATTTGAAAGGTTATATTACAAATTTAGAGCGAGCTATTGTAATAATTTATTTACTAGTGTTAAGGAAGGAAGCTTAAGTGCTACGGATTCCTATTGTTTAGAGGCGATTTTCTTATTAGGTAGGCCTACTGTAAATGAATTTGCTGAATATGTGAATATATCCTTACCAAATGCCTCCTACCGAATTAATAACCTGATAAAAAAGGGTTATGTTAGAAAGAGTGTATCAAAATACGACAGACGGGAGTATAATCTTGAGGTTACTGACAAGTTCTTAAATCAATACGGAGCAAATACATCTTTTAATTCTAAGATTATGACTAAGATTAGAGAAGAGTTTAGTAAGGAAGAAATTGATATACTAGAAGAAATGATTAGAAGAATTGTTGACGAAATAATGGAATAAGAGAGGACAATATATGGGAATTAGGATTATTACAGATACAACATCAGATATTAGCATCAAGCAGGCAGCTCAGATGAATATTACCTTAATTCCTCTAAAGGTTATCTTTGGAGATAAGGAATATAAAGAAGGAGTGGATATTACTATAGAAGGCTTTTATGAAAAGCTTGTAAAGGCAGAGCGTTTGCCTACTACATCACAGCCTTCTCCAGATGATTTTTTAAAACATTTTAAAGAGGGTAAGGCAGCAGGAGACAGTATAATTGTTCTTTTAATTGCATCCAAGCTAAGNGGTACCTATCAGAGTGCAATGATAGCAAAGGAAATGGCTAATTATGATGATATTTATATAATTGACAGTAATACTGCCACTTGTGCACTTAGGATTTTGGTTGAACAGGCAGTTAAGCTAAGAGATGAAGGTATAAGTGCAGGTGATATAGCTTCTAGACTTATGGATTTACGAGAGCGTATAGTTTTTCTAGCCATGTTAGACACTTTAGAGTTTCTTCATAAGGGTGGTCGCTTGTCAAAGTCATCTACTATTTTGGGTACTCTTCTAAGATTTAAGCCAATCATAACAATAAATGATGGAACAATAGGAGTAATTGGCAAGGAACGAGGAGTTAATAAGGCCATAGGACGTATTGTGGAGGCAATAGATGAGATGGGCGAAATAGACAATGACTATCCCGTACATTTAGGATATACAGCTGAGGATGACCAGTGTAGATTACTTAAGGATAGACTTAATAGTGCATATAAGCTAGGAGATATGAAGATGCATCCGGTAGGCTGTGTTGTAGGCACTCATGCGGGCCCTGGTGCTTGTGTTATAACATATGTAAGAAAATAAGGATTATCCATATATTGATTCGGACAGAAATTTCAAGACTGGAGTTTTCTCTTAAGCTATGGTAATATAGGGACGTTATGAATGACATGAATGGAGGAAGCATATATGGAGAAGAGAGCAAATAACCCTATATTACCTGGGTTTTACCCTGACCCTTCTGTTTGTAGGGTTGGAGATGATTATTATTTGGTGACATCAACATTTTCTTATTTCCCAGGAGTTCCAATCTTTCACAGTAAGGATTTAATTAATTGGAAGCAGATAGGAAATATTCTTGATCGTGAGGAGCAAATTAATCTTTTAGGACTTGGGCATTCAGGAGGTATATTTGCACCCACCATAAGGTATCATGAAGGTACATTCTACATGATTACTACTAATGTTGGTCATGGTGGAAATTTCATAGTTACAGCAACGGATCCAGCAGGTCCATGGTCAAATCCATATTTTCTTGGGGCTCATGGAATTGATCCATCTCTTTTCTTTGACGATGATGGTCGTTGTTATTATTGCGGTACCAAGGGTCGTAGAGAAGGAGAAAGATACTATGGTGACAATGAAATATTTGTACAGGAACTAGACATTAAAAGTATGAAACTAATAGGTGAATCCTATGCAATATGGCATGGAGCCTTAAGAAATGTTGTCTGGCCTGAGGCACCACATATATATAAGAAGGACGGAAAATATTACTTACTTATTGCTGAGGCAGGAACTGGTCATGCCCATGCTGTGACAGTGGCATCAGGAGATAGTATTACTGAGCCTTTTACAGGCTATAATTGCAATCCTATTCTTACCCATAGACATCTGGGCCTAGATTATCCTATAGTCAATGTTGGTCATGGTGATCTAGTGGAGACGCAGAACGGGGAGTGGTTCATGGTAGTATTAGCATCTCGCACATATGGAGGTTATTATAGAAATCTTGGTAGAGAGACTTTCTTAGTGCCTGTTGAATGGGAGGCAGGATGGCCTCTTATTAATAAAGGTATTGGACTTATTGAGTCAACAGTGAAGCTTCCGAATCTACCTATTACGCCGGTGGATCCTTTGCCTGAGAAAGAGGATTTTGACAATGATAAGCTTCCCCTACATTTCCTATACCTAAGAAATCCGAAATTTGAGAATTATAGCCTAGAGGAGAGAAAGGGATATCTAAGAATGAGGCTTGCAGCTGAAAAGTTGACAGAGCTTGTAAGTCCTAGTTTTGTAGGTGTTCGCCAGACAGGAATGAGCTTTGTAGCTGAAACCAAGATGGAATTTGTACCCAAGGCAGAAACAGAAGAGGCAGGAATAGTTATATTACAAAGCAATGAATACCATTACCGTTTTGTTATGAGACAAAAAGATGGTCAAAATACTCTAAGTCTTATAAGGTGTAAGGCTGGTAATGAGGATGTAATTAAAGAAATAGCCTCCCAAGAGCATGAAAAAAATAATGGCCAAATACATCTTAGAATCTCTGCAGATTTGCAGAATCTAACTTTCTCATATAGTTACGATAATACTACATATCATACTCTTGAGACAGATGTGGATGGAAGAATCTTAAGTACTGATGTGGCAGGTGGTTTTGTAGGCAATACCATAGGTCTTTATTGCTCATCAAATGGTGCCAGCAGCGATAATCATGCAGACTTCGACTATATATCATATAAAAATATCTAATTAAAAACACGAAGGGCTGCTTAAAATCAAAATTTAGAGGATGCTGATATCTATCACACACCCGTAGAAGTACATCTACTATATTTGATTGTCTTAATCGGACTAAAGTCCGCTTACTACAAAGCAAATTATAGTAGATATTCTTCTAAGGGTGCATTATATAGATATCAGCGTCCTCTTTTATGGATTTGAAACAGCCTCTTTTTGCAGTTTTTTATGTAATAGTATTAAGCATATGTATGCTGCTTTTAATTCGATTATGTCTTTGATATAGCTTCTTAAATTCAGTAGGAGTACATTCCTTAAAGCTTTTAAAAACACGGTTAAAGGTTGAAATGCTTGAAAATCCCGAACGCATAGCTACCTCTGTAATTGATAAATAAGGATTAAGCAGAAGTTTTTCTGCTTCCTTAACACGCCTTTGATTTAGGTAGGTATAAAAGGACATATCAGTAAATTGCTTAAATAACCTTGAGAAGTGAAATTTACTAAAGCCTGCCACATCAGCAATGGTATCTAGTGATATTTCTTCCATAAAATTTTCATTAATATAATCGAAGATTATATTGAATTTTTCAATATATCCTTTTTGCTTATTTAATTTAACATCGGGAAATATATTCTCTGTATTCAAGTATTTTCTTCCTAGCACAACAAACATCCTAATAATCAATGAATATATAGCTGCTTCTTTAAGAGTGTAGCTGCTATTATATTCATCAACTATCTCATCATAAAGCTTAGCTAAATCTTTATTTATGTCAGGTGAATTGGACTTTGCAATAAGTCTAGGCTGATTAAGGACAGTAAAAATATTTGTCATGCCCTTAAGACTATTTATTAGGGAATAATCAAATAATAGTATACGGCGTAGGCCTTCTGTAGGAGCAATCACCTCATGAAGTTCACCGGGAGGAATCACAAGAATATCTCTCTCTTGCAAACGATAAGTTGTTTTACCGATAACAACAGTATAGATATTCTTTATAGGCATAATAATCTCAACTGCTGTATGCCAATGGGGAGAGTAATCATCATCCTCTTTGTTTATATGTAGTAGGATTGATGAATTATTAAGATACTCCACCTTCTCATAAATGCCATCTAAAACCCTCATAAAATTCATCCACCTTTCCTATACAAGCCCATCAAAAATGGATATAAATGTTCCGCTAAGGATAATTTTATAGCATTTCTATTTATAATGCAAATAATTTGAATTATTGGTATACTATATATAAGTGGCCATGCAGAAAGGATGGTTTTAATTACTTTTCACAAATATCCGCAAATTATGACATGCAAATAGCAAGTTATGATAAGTTAAAAGATTAGAGATAAGATAGACTATACATATAGTTTATAGGTTTATAATAAAAATATCTTTAAAAATTACTTTATTAAATTAGCTAATATGAAAACGAGGTATAATTATTATGATAGGATTAAAGGAGAAGTACAAGGACTATTTTAAGATTGGCGCAGCAGTAAGTTNAAGAACTATTGATACTCACAAGGATCTTCTTGTAAAGCATTTTAATAGTATAACCTGCGAGAATGAAACTAAATTTGTTCGTCTACAAGCTAAGGAAAACGAATATCAANTTGATCATGCAGACAGGATTTTAAAATTTGCTAAGGATAATAATATNGTGATGAGAGGTCATACTTTTGTATGGCATAACCAGACTCCTGGCTGGGTATTCGAAGAGGCTACAAAGGATATTCTGCTAAAGCGAATGAAGGATCATATTACTTGCGTTGGAAAAAGATATGAAGACGATTTCTTTTGCTGGGATGTGGTCAATGAGGCCATAGAAGATAAAGGAGATGCAGTATTAAGAAAAAGCCCATGGGTAGATATTATTGGAGAGGATTTCATGGATTATGCATTTCAGTATGCAAGGGAGGTCCTTCCTAATACTGAGCTTTTTTATAACGATTACAATGAAAGTAGTTACCCTAAAAGGGATAAGATTTATAAGGCTGTTAAGGATATGTTAGATAGAGGAGTTCCTGTAGATGGGTTAGGACTTCAGTGTCACTGGAATGTATATAGCCCATCCATGGATGATTTCAAGCGTGCAATAGAACAATATGCTAAGCTTGGCTTAAAAATACACGTTACAGAAATGGATGTATCCTTATTTAAGTTTAATGATGATACCAAGCTTGACAAGCCTAGCGCGGACTTGCTGAAGAAGCAGGCGGCTATTTATAAGGAAGGCTTTAAGATACTTAGAGAGTACAAGGATATCGTTGATAATGTTACTCTATGGGGAGTTGCAGATGATTATACTTGGTTAGATCATTTTCCAGTTAGGAATCGTAAGAATTGGCCTATGCTATTTGATGAGAATCATGAACCAAAAGAGGCGTTTTATGCTATTATGGATTTTTAATATATAAGTATATTATCTAACATTGTTTAATAGGAATTGGCAAGCAAATACGCCTTGGCGTAAATAATATATAGGAGGAAATTATATGCAGGACTATAAAGCTTATTTAGATGAAACACTTAGTTTTGAGGAAAGAGCAGAAGATCTAGTATCAAGAATGACGCTTGAGGAAAAGGTATATCAGACCCTTCATTCTGCTCCAGCCATTGAAAGACTTGGTGTAAAGGCATATAACTGGTGGAATGAGGCATTACATGGAGTAGCCCGTGCTGGAGTTGCCACAGTCTTTCCACAGGCGATTGGACTGGGAGCTACTTTTGATGAAGAACTTCTGGAGGAAGTAGCGGATGCTATTTCTACAGAGGGTAGAGCCAAATTTAATGCACAGCAAAAATATGGTGATTATGATATCTATAAGGGACTTACGTTCTGGTCACCAAATGTTAATATCTTCCGTGATCCCAGATGGGGAAGAGGTCATGAGACCTATGGTGAGGATCCATATCTAAGCTCTAGGCTAGGTGTTAGATTCGTCAATGGTATTCAAGGAAATGATAGTAGGTATATGAAGGCGGCTGCATGTGCTAAGCATTTTGCAGTTCACTCAGGTCCGGAGGATATTAGGCATAGCTTTAACGCTGAGTGCTCCACGCAGGATCTATATGAGACCTACCTTCCTGCCTTCAAGGCCTGTGTACAAGAGGCTGATGTTGAAGCTGTTATGGGTGCTTATAACCGTACAAATGGCGAGCCCTGCTGTGGAAGTAAGACTTTACTTAAGGATATTCTAAGAGATGAATGGGGCTTTAAGGGACATGTAGTATCTGATTGCTGGGCTATTAAGGACTTCCATGAATTCCATAAGGTAACATCTACACCCGTTGAATCTGTTGCTTTAGCTATGAATAATGGATGTGACCTTAATTGCGGTAATATATTTGGTAACCTGCTTCTAGCAGTTAGAGATGGTCTTGTAGAGGAAAAGACCATACATCAGGCGGTTGTAAGACTGGTTACTACCCGTATGAAGCTTGGCTTATTTGATAGCCCTGAGAAGGTTCCCTTTAATAGTATTGGCTATGATCAAGTGGATACTAAGGAACACTTAGAGCTTAACCTAAAGGCTTCAAGAAAATCTATAGTACTTTTAAAGAATGAGAATAAACTTCTACCACTTGATAAATCTAAGCTTAAGACAGTAGGGGTTATTGGACCAAATGCTGATAACAGAAAGGCATTAGTAGGTAACTACGAGGGTACTGCTTCAGAATATGTTACTGTATTAGAGGGTATTAAGGAGTATCTAGGAGAAGATACCAGAGTATTCTACTCAGAGGGTTGTCATTTGTTCAAAAAGTCTACTCAAGGACTGGGTCAGGAAAATGACAGATTGGCTGAGGCGAGAATGGTATGTGAAATGAGTGATGTGGTTATCGCTTGCTTTGGACTGGATCCTGGCCTTGAGGGTGAAGAGGGTGACCAAGGAAATGAATTTGCTAGTGGTGATAAGCCTAATCTCAACCTTCCTGGACTTCAAGAGGATGTATTAAAGGAATTATATAAGAGTGGTAAACCGATCATACTTGTACTCCTATCCGGAAGTGCATTAAGCATACCTTGGGCTGATGAGCATATACCTGCTATTGTTCAGGGATGGTATCCTGGTGCACAGGGTGGAAGGGCGATTGCAGAGGTTTTATTTGGTGAATATTCACCGGAGGGTAAGCTTCCTGTAACCTTCTATAGAACCACAGAGGAGTTGCCTGAGTTCACAGATTATAATATGGCAGGTAGAACCTACCGTTATATGAATAATGAAGCCCTATATCCTTTTGGATACGGATTGTCCTATACAGATTTTGAATTATCTAATATATCCATTAATTCAGAAGAGGTGGCTCAGGGTAAGGAAGTATTATGTACTGCCGATATTAAGAACATAGGAACTATGCCAGGCGCAGAGACCTTACAGGTATATGTTAAGGTAAAGCAAGAGGGCACACCCAACCCACAACTTAAGGGGCTTAAAAAGGTATATCTAAATCCAGGAGAATCAAAAACAATTACAATCGAACTTAAGGATACTGCCTTTGGTCTATATGATAATGAAGGAAAACTAGTTATTCACGAAGGAGAATATGAGGTGTATATTGGTACTAATCAACCTGATGCAAGAAGCATAAGGTTAACCGGAAAGAAACCTTATAGTAAAACATTACGTTCGAACCAGACTGTAAGATTGTAGATTTTATTATAGAAAGGCGGACGCAAGAGCGTTCGCCTTTCAAATCTATATAGGCAATTGCGAAACTCACGAAAACCCTTGTTTCTTGTGTAAGTTTAACAAGGACCACAAGCAGGTACTCTGAGACCGTCGGTACTTAGGTGGCGTACTTTGGCACCTTATCTACCATTACGAGGCGAAGGTAGCGAAAGCGTCCTGCGATGGTTTGTTAAACTTACACAAGAACATAAAGTAAGGTAGAGTTTCGCAATTAGCTACTATATACTAATCTATACACAAAACAACTATTTGGAGGAAGCATATGACTTATAATCAATGTTGGCTAAACTACAATCCGATAGATGATTATCCGGACAAGGATTTATTCACTAGGATTACCGTATATATTAATACCCATAAGAGAAGTTCTATTGTTGATAATTCTATTGATGAGCTGACATTTGCTTTAAAAAAGATATTATCCATAAATTGTAAGTGTGAGTATGTATCAGATGACATTCAGCTTAATAATATTAAAGAAGGGCTGATTCTTAAGATAAGCTCTGGAAGCAATCATGTTAGTCAGTCTGTAAATAATTCAGAAAATGAAATTGAGATTAAGGATGAGGGCTTTATTTTAAAGCAAATTGGAGAAACATTGCTAATAGAAGCTATTACAGATAAAGGGCTTCTATATGGTAGCTTTGACTTAATCAGAAGAATTGCACAAGGAGAATCTGTAAGGGGACTGGATATAAGGCAGAACCCGAAAAACCCTATACGTATACTTAACCATTGGGACAATATGGATGGAAGTATTGAGAGAGGTTATTCAGGCAATTCCTTCTTCTTTAAAAATGAAGAAATAATAATTAATGATAGAACAAAGGACTATGCTAGATTGGTAGCATCAGTGGGTATAAATGCAACTGTTATTAATAATGTAAATGTCCGCGGAGCAGCATCTGAGCTGATAACAGACCGTTATCTAGATAAGCTTAAGGTGATGGCTGATATATTTGCTGGCTATGGTATCAAGCTATATGTAAGTGCTAACTTTGCTGCGCCTATTGAGATTGGCGGGCTGGCTGTTTCTGATCCCATGGATAAGGGAGTAATAGACTGGTGGGAGGACTGCGTCAAAAAGGTTTATGATGTCATTCCCGACTTTGGAGGATTCTTAATAAAAGCAGATTCCGAGGGTAGACCGGGTCCATTTACCTATGGTCGCACCCATGCGGACGGAGCTAACATGCTGGCAAGAGCCTTAAAGCCTTATGGAGGTATTCTGATCTGGCGCTGCTTTGTATACAACTGTCAGCAGGATTGGAGAGACTATAAGACTGATCGTGCTAGGGCTGCTTATGATAATTTTGTTACTTTGGACGGTAAGTTCGAGGACAATGTTATCCTACAGATTAAGAATGGCCCCATGGATTTTCAGGTTAGAGAGCCTGTGTCGCCTCTGTTTGGTGCTCTTAAGAATACTAATATGATAATTGAGGTTCAGGCAGCGCAAGAATATACGGGTCAGCAGAAGGATATATGCTATCTTATCCCAATGTGGAAGGAGATATTGGACTTTGAAACCTATGCCGAGAAGGAGAAGGGGTCTATAGCAGATATAGTATCAGGTAGGACCTACAATCAGACTTATTGTGGGATGGCAGCAGTTACTAATACTGGTAATGACTATAACTGGACCGGCCATGACCTAGTCGCCTCCAATTTATATGGGTTTGGAAGGCTGGCTTGGGATACAGATATAAGTTCAGAGCAAATAGCTAGGGAATGGATAAGACAAACCTTATCCCGTGATGAGAGGGTAGTTAAAACTGTGCTTGATATCCTTATAAAATCCTGGCCAGTATATGAGAAATATACTTCTCCTTTGGGAATTGGCTGGATGGTAAATCCTAATCATCATTATGGGCCTAATGTTGATGGTTATGAGTATGATAGATGGGGTACCTATCATAGAGCCGACAGAAATGGTCTAGGTGTGGATAGAACAGTTAAGACTGGTACAGGCTATGCTGGACAATATAATGAACCAAATGCATCAATGTATGAAAGTAAGGATACTTGTCCCGAGGAGCTATTGCTTTTCTTCCACTATATTGAATATGATTATAAACTAAAGACTGGTAAGACCCTAATTCAACATATCTACGACACTCATTTTGAAGGGGTAGAAGAGCTAGAGATAATGATTAAGGACTGGGAAGGATTAGAGCAGTTAGTGCCAGAGGATGTATACAAAAGAGTCTGTGAGCGCTTTGATATGCAGCTTAGTAATGCCAAGGAATGGCGAGATAGAGTTAATACCTATTTTTATAGAAAATCAGGTATAATAGATGAAAAGGGAAGAAAGATTTATTAACTGTATTAACTGTACCGGGTACAGAAGGGCTGTACCCGGTACAGATATTAGAAAGGATGAAGCTTATGGATATGACCTTGCGTTGGTTTGGCAAAAAACATGATAGTGTAAAACTAGAATATATAAAGCAAATACCAGGGGTAACTGGTGTCGTGTCATCCCTGCATGACATCCCTGCCGGGGAGGCATGGAAGCTAGAGGATATATTAGAGCTTAAGAAAGAGGTGGAAGAGGCCGGTCTTAAGCTTATAGGTATTGAGAGTGTGAATATTCATGAAGACATTAAGATAGGACTAGCTTCAAGAGATCAGTATATTGAGAACTATATAACTTCACTTGAGAATCTAGGTAAGGCTGATGTTCACATGGTATGCTATAATTTCATGCCTATCTTTGACTGGACAAGAACAGACCTGGCAAAGCAGCTGGAGGACGGCTCCCATGTACTGGCTTATGATGAGAATATAATTAAGGATATCAAGCCTGAGATGATGTTCGAGCGAATAGAGAGCGAAAGTGGTGGCTTTGTGCTTCCTGGTTGGGAGCCTAATCGTAAGGATGAAATTATGGATCTGTTCGATAAGTATAAGGATGTCACAGCAGAGAAGCTTATGGCAAACTTGAAATACTTCCTTGATGCCATAATGCCTACATGTGAAAAATACCAGATAAAAATGGCAATCCATCCGGATGATCCTGCATGGAGTGTATTTGGCCTACCAAGGATAGTAACAAGCGAAAAGGCCTTAGAGGAGATAGCTTCCTTAAATGACAGCATCTATAATGGTTTCACCCTATGTACAGGGTCACTAGGAAGTAATCTTAAGAATAATCTTCCTGATATTATTAGAAATCCAAAGATCAGCAAACGAATTCATTTTACGCATCTAAGAAATATGAAGTTTGATAGTGATGGAGTATTTCATGAAAGCTCCCATCTATCCTCAGATGGTAATTTTGATATGTATGAGATAGTCAAAGCCTTATATGATATTGGCTTTGACGGAGTAGTTCGTCCTGATCATGGTAGAATGATATGGGGTGAGCAGGCAAGACCAGGTTATGGTCTATATGATAGAGCACTTGGTGTGGCTTATCTAAATGGTTTATGGGAAGCAATTAGAAAAAGCGAGCAATAAGGCATAGACTTATTAAAGGTATTGGGAAAGGAAGAGAAGATGAAGCTTGTTAATTATAATAGCTCATGGGAAGAAAAAGGTTATGAGCTTCCGAACTATGACAGAGAAGAACTGCGAAAAGACACCATGGATAAGCCCAGCTGGATACATTTTGGAGCTGGGAATATCTTTCGTGGGTTCCCGGCGGCTGGACTTCACAAAATGCTGGATGAGGGAAGCTATGATAGAGGTGTAATCGTCGCTGAGGGATTTGACTATGAGATAATTGAGAAAGCCTATAAGCCTTATGATGACTTAAGCCTTCTCGTTGTCCTAAAGTCTGATGGAGATATTGAAAAGAAGGTTATTGGAAGCGTAGTAGAATCTATAGAAGCTGATTCTAATTTGGATAATGAGTGGGAGAGGTTGAAGGAGATATTTAGAAAACCATCCCTGCAATTGGTAAGCTTTACCATAACGGAAAAGGGCTATAGTCTAGTAGATTCAAGTGGTGAATATTTATCTGTGGTATCAGAGGATTTTAGTACTGGATATAAGAAACCCCTTCATCTTATGGGCAAAATCACAGCATTGTTATATGAAAGATATACTAACAAGCATCCTATTGCTATGGTGAGTATGGATAACTGCTCTCATAATGGTGACAAGCTATTTGCTGCAGTAGAGGACTATGCTGAGCATTGGGTTAAGAATGGCTATATGGAGGAAGGCTTCCTTAATTATATCAGGGATAAGAATAAGGTAGCATTTCCTTGGAGTATGATAGACAAGATTACACCTAGACCAGATGATAAGGTTAAGAAAATCTTGGAGGAAGATGGCTTTAAGGATACAGAGTTGATTATAACCTCTAAGAATACCTATACAGCACCCTTTGTGAATGCAGANGAGACAGAGTATTTTGTGGTAGAGGATGCCTTCCCAAATGGAAGACCTCCATTAGAAAGAGCTGGCTTCCTCTTCACTGATAGAGAGACAGTTGATAAGGTAGAGCGGATGAAGGTGTGTACATGCCTTAATCCTCTTCATACAGCCCTGGCAATCTTCGGTTGTCTTTTATCCTATACAACTATCTGGGAAGAGATGCGAGATGCTGAGCTTGTGAAGTTGGTTAATAGGATTGGCTATAGTGAGGGTATGCCTGTGGTAGTTAATCCCGGTGTAATTGATCCTATGGATTTTATAAAAGCAGTATTGGAGGTTCGCTTACCCAATCCCTTTATGCCGGATGCACCTCAAAGGATTGCTACAGATACTTCGCAAAAGATTCCGATTCGATTTGGTGAAACTATTAAGGCATACCGAGATAGTAGCACGCTTAAGGTTAGTGATCTTACCTTTATTCCTCTTACAATAGCCGGATGGTGTAGGTATCTGATGGGAATCGATGATGAAGGTAATCCCTTTACCCCTAGTTCAGATCCCTTATTGGATGATCTTATGGGTTATGTTAAGGATGTGAAGCTTGGGGATAGCTCAATAAACACAAGCATACTTAGGCCCATTCTCTCTAATGATAAGATATTTGCAGTTAATCTTTATGAGGTTGGTTTAGGGGAAAAGATTGAAGGAATGTTCCTTGAATTGATTGCGGGTAAGGGTGCAGTTAGAGAAACATTGAAGAGGTATTTGAAGTAAATTATTGTACCCGGTACAGTTTACAATTGTAAACTGTACCGGGTACCGCTTTGCTACAATTCATGGGTTGGTGTAAGACACCTATAGTCTTCGCAGACATAATAGGTTGTTTTGTCGTCCAATGAATGATAATCTTTGACATAACTTGCGATTTTGTGCAATTCTTCTTGGTTTTCATTTGTTTTAACTAGGACAATCATATTTGGGTTATAATGAGTGGCCATATATTCCTTTAGTTCGTCAAACTCAGGATTCTCCTGAGGGTTTCTTTTGACGGTCTTTGCTGTGGTGGTATTGTCCTGCTTGTTACTGACCACGCATACGATTTCCTTTGAGGGATATAGTGCATTAAGAAAGGCAAGCTGGCTATAGCAAAAGCCTGCGGGATTGTCTTTGACCTGTCCGGCTAGGAAGCGTAGCTGTTTATCAGCGTACTCCTGGTATTTTGGATTAGCTGTTATATGGGCGATTTTTTGTAGTACATATCCTGCCACAGAGTTACCGGAGGGAGTTGCACCGTCATAGACCTCTTTAGGTCGATAGATTAATTCTTCTGATTTATTTCCGGTTAAGAAGAAACCTTCATTTATATCATCCCAGAATTCCAGAAGCATTTTATCTACAAGATCTACAGCCTGCTTTAGATACTTGATGTCAAAGGTAGCATCATATACACATAGAAGAGCTTGACAAAAGAAAGCATAGTCATCCAGGTGCCCAAAATGCGCAGCCTCGCCATCTCGATATCTTACATAAAGTTGGCCTTCTTCGTCGGTCAACTTAGTGTTAATAAAATCAACAGCCCACTTAGCTATATCTGCATATTGGCTTTGCTGTAGAATAATTGCTGCTTTAGCAAAGGCGGATATCATTAACGAATTCCATGAGGTAAGAATCTTATCGTCCTTGTGAAGCTGATAACGGTTTTGACGATATCTATAGATATAATTACATAGCCTTGAAACTCTTTCATTATCCGGATTAAGTTCGGATGCGTGGATACGATTTGGTATGGATGAACCCTCAAAATTACCCTCCTTTGTTATATTAAAATAATTACAGAAGAAGCCGGCATCATCATTTTGAAGGACTTCAGTTATCTCTTCTGGTTTAAAGACATAGTACTTTCCTTCAACACCTTCACTGTCCGCATCTTGGGCAGAGTAAAAGCCGCCCTCTCTATCTGTCATTTCACGGCGTACATATTCAAGAATCTGTGTGGCTATGGTTTTATATAAGGTATTTTTAGTGTATTGGTAGCTTTCAAGATATGCAGTTGCCAGAAGGGCATTGTCATATAGCATTTTCTCAAAATGAGGTACCAACCATTTGGCATCAGTAGAGTATCTAGAGAAACCATAACCGATATGGTCATATATTCCTCCCTTATACATATTTGTTAATGTATTTTCTACCATAAACAAAGACTGCTCATCTGCTTCTAAGTTGGAATAAGCCAAAAGAAACAAGAGGTTATGAGGTGTAGGAAATTTTGGTTCATTTCCAAAACCGCCATAATCATGGTCAAAGCTCTGTTTTAGTTGGCTAACGGCTAGATTAACAAGATCTTTAGTCACGGTCCCTTTATCTGACTGACCTTCAAATTTTCTCTTCATTATCTGCGTAATCTTGTTACCCGTATCAATAATATCATTCCGATTATTACTCCATTCCTGATGAATCTGATATAGGAGATCGATTAATCCCACAACACCATATCTAGTTTGTTTGGGTATATAGGTGTCAGCATAGAAGGGTCTAGCATCAGGGGTCATAATTATTGTTAATGGCCAGCCCCCATGACCTGTAATAGCCTGACAGATGGACATATATACAGTATCGATATCGGGACGTTCTTCCTTATCGACTTTGATACTAATGAAGTGATTATTCAGAATCTCTGCAACCTCATCATCTTCAAAGCTTTCGCTTGACATTACATGACACCAATGACAAGTAGAATAGCCGATACTTAAGAAGATTGGTTTGTTTTCTTTCCTTGCTTTTGTAAATGCATCCTCACCCCAGGGATACCAATCAACCGGATTATATTGATGCTGAAGGAGATAGGGAGACTTTTCTCCACCTAGTTTATTTGGAATTTTGGTGGTTCCTTGTCCTTTATTCGTTACATGTTCTGTGGTTACCTTCATTTTGAACACTCCTTGTTGAATNCTTATTTTTAAAAATAAACTTATTTAAATATTATGCCAATAAGGNGTGGAGATTATTAGTAAAATTGTTAGATGGTTGCAATCAGTTTGCAATATTGGTATTATAATGCTGATAACAAATGGTAACAGGTTTATTATTAGAAACTACAAGATAAAAATATCAACATAAGATTAAGGAGGACTTCTTTTGGACAAGAATAAGGGTTTTGAGACTATGGAAGTAAAGACAAGAGCAAGAACTACATCGAGGACAGCACCAGATGAAATTAAGGATCCGGGCTATATGTTTCCTGCCTTCTCGAACGGTGAGGTTCTTTTAAATAAGAAACAGGGACGCCTCCCTGCAATGGGATGGAATAGCTGGAATGCATTTGGTAGTAAGAACACAGAGGAGCTTACCAAGGCAATGGCTGACGCTATTGTTGATTTAGGATTGGCAGATTTAGGATACGAGTATGTGGTGCTTGATGACGGCTGCTATAAGTCAGAAAGAGTGGACGGGCTTTTATCAAACGAAACTGTCAAATTCCCCAGTGGTTTTAAAGCATTATCCGACTATGTACACAGTAAGGGACTTAAGTTCGGTATGTATAATGATATAGGGACAAATCTTTGCGCAGGCTCTGCAGTAGGTACTTGTGGCTATGAAGATGTAGATACCAAGTCCTATATTGATTGGGGAGTTGACTTTATAAAGGTTGATAATTGCTACTACCTTTGGGATAATGCGACCTTCTCAGACGGAAAAAACGCTAAATACTCCTATGCCCCCAACATAAGAAGCATAACAGTTTATAGTGATGATTTTAATGTAACATTGAATGCTGTTAAGGACGGTGTGCTTTTAGGACAAGGGGCCAAGCTAAACACAGACGATAACTATGTGTCAAATATAGGTACCTTTGACGGTACAAATGTGGGAACAACGCCCGTTGGTGACCTCTGGTGCGAGCTTGGATTTACTGTTAAGGCACCTGCTGCTGGAACATACACTATAACTGTAAATTATGCAAGTGGTGAAGAGGTAGGAACAGGGTGTTGGCTTCAGATTGCAGTAGGAGATGCAGAAAATGAGACAAGATATTATGATGATATGCTAGCTCTAACTGAGAGTACGACTGCATTTACAGATTCAGAAGAAATCACCATAAAACTTAATGAGGGAGAGAATCTTATACGTCTTATGAATCACAGAAGACAGGAGAATACCCTTAATTCATATGCGGCATTTCTTGAAGGATTAAACGCAGCTGATCCTAACCATGATGTCGTACTATCCATCTGCGAATGGGGTAAGACTCAGCCACAAAACTGGGGCTATAAGGTTGGTGACTCATGGCGAATTCTCAATGATATAACCTTCCATGTAGGCTCTGAAGGTAACCCTGGTGTTGCTAAGTGGAGTTCGAATTGTACTGCAAGTATAGCATCCCAGTACAGTAAGGCAGTTATTATGGATGAGTTTGCCGGGCTTGACAGGGGATGGAACGATCCTGACATGCTTGTAATAGGCATGAACAATATAACTGATACCATGAATAAAACTCATATGACCATGTGGTGTATGATGAATTCTCCACTTATGTTGGGAATGGACTTAAGACGCATTAAAAAGGGTGATAAGCTCTGGCAGATAATATCTAACAAGGATCTTATAGACTTGAATCAGGATGCTCTTGGTATTCAGGCTAAAAGAATATACTGCTCTATCGATAATACTAGCCCAGATACGGCATATATTACAAATATCAATCGTGTTGATATACTTGCAAAGCCTCTTTCAAATGGAGATGTCGCCTTATCCTTTATCAATCTAAATGAAGAGGAAAATACCAGTGAACACACTGTAGATGTTAGACGAATTATCGATTATATTGGCCATAAAATGGTTGATGCAAGTAAATTTGAAAATGCTACAAGCTATTTAGTAAAGGATCTGTGGACAGGTAATGTTACAAAGAATGATTCAAAGAGTTTTTCTGTTGCTGGCCTTGATGCTTGTGACAATGTAACTGTTAGAATTACTCCTGTATTAGAAAAGTAACTAGAAATAACAATATGGATAATAATAATTCAAATTTAGCCTCTGGTATAAATGAATGCCTAGGTCAATCCAATGATATTGTAACCACTGGGCAGTTTATAACAATGATATTGGAAGCCATAAAGGATATTATAAATCTGAGGGGCGATAACTGTATATCTGGATACGTGGATTATGCGCTGCAGAAGGGTATTGTTGAAGACTATGATAGAGGAAATTGGGATTTTCCCATTGAGCGTCGAGCGGCTGCAAGAATTGCCCATGAGGCTCTTCTTATGGAGTTAGGTGAAGAGGATGAGGAAGATTGGTCGGCAGCAAATAGTCTTCAGGATTTATATATCTGTCGTACCTGTGTTATACACATAGCTCAGATGTATGTAAAAGGTATAATGCCAGGTCGTGAAAACAGCATGTTTGATGTAAAGGGCAAAATAAGTTATTCTGAAGCTAGATCAATCGTTGAAAGAATGTTAGATAGAGAAAAGCGTACTCCACAAACAGGGGGCAGGATATATACATGTAAAAAACTGTCCCCTGATGAAGCTTGGGAACTGACCACAAAAGATACTAGAGCAATGATTATCGATGTACGAACTTATGAGGAACACAAGGCAGGCCACATAGAAGGAAGTATCTGTATACCCTTGAATGATATATCAAACAATCCATTTTCAATTAGTGAGAACAAGAATACCCCTATAATACTTTATTGTCTTATGGGCTATAAGAGCACTGTGGCTGCTCAGATATTGATAGATGCAGGATATAGCCGCATCTACACAATACCAGGTATAAATCAGTATAAATATAATCTATGCCATGATATATCTGAATCAGTTTAAATTTCTCTTATTATAGCTATTACGATAATTACTTGGAGATAAGCCTGTTATTTTCTTAAATGCTATCGAGAAATTATGGACATCATTAAAGCCTATGTTATATGCTACCTGAGATATACTATGATTCGTATCAGTAAGCTCTGCCTTTGCAAATTCCATCTTGGTTTGAAGTATATATTGCTTAACAGTAATACCTGCATGCTTTCGAAAGAAAGAGGGCAGGTATTTCTTGTTATATCCAAAATACCTGGCTATTTCACTAACCTTTATATTCTCGCTTATGTGTAGAGTGATATAGTCGCATATATCATTATAAAGCTGATGTTGCTTCCCCATATCTTCATGCTTTTCAAAAAGATAACTTTGATTGGAAAGCTCAGAAAGTATAGCAGAGGTTAAATATTGGTTTAGGCTTGTGTCTCCGTATCGTCTAGCAGAATCTTGAAGCTGTTTCATTAGAATAATAATTCTCTCTGGCAGGGAACAAGAACCCTTCTCTGGGATCAGAAGATGGTTAGAGTCTAATCTTATTTCTTTATCATGGCTTGTAATTATACTAGGGTTATTTTGAAAATCATTATATGTGAAATGAAGCCAATAAAAGGAGCAGTCAGAGGCCTGATGACCATATTGAAGATCGGTAGGCTTCATAAGAAGATATTCTCCTTTATTAACTGTGTATTTTTCATCGTTAGAGGCTATATATAAAGTGCCCTCTGTTACAAGCATCAGCTCAAAATCGATTAGGCGTCTAGTTAGATGCATCCACTCAGCTGTAGGAGACTGGAATTTTCCACACCAATGATAAGTAAATAGTTTTCTTATATCAAAATCAAAAATAACCATTATAGCCACCTCCTACCTATAGTTATACGACAGGCTAGATTAGAATTCAAGTAGCATATGTGACTTTTTCATACATTATTATACCTTTTACTATTCATGTTAATAAATCACTTTGATATAATTATGGTGTATAGATGTTAGTAACCATAGAAGATAAAAGAAATGAATGAAAATAAATACAAAGAAATTTGTGAGGAGTGATTAGCATGAAAGAATTAAGAGGTAATAGAGTCAGAATAAATGACAGTGATTTAAGGCGTAGAGAAGCTGCTAACAGGGAATACCTAATGGAGCTGACTGTTGATAATTTGCTTATAAATTTTAAACTTGAAGCAGGTAGATATGAAGGTCGTGAGCTTCCAGCCGATGCACATACAGGTTGGGAGTCACCAGTATGCCAGCTGAGAGGACATTTTTTAGGACATTGGCTATCTGCGGCAGCAATCCATTATGATGCTACTGGAGATAGAGAATTAAAGGCAAAAGCAGATATTATAATAGATGAGTTGGCTGAGTGTCAGAAGGACAATGGTGGTCAGTGGATAGGGCCCATACCTGAGAAATATTTACACTGGATAGCCAAGGGTAAATCAATATGGGCACCACAATATAATCTTCATAAAACATTTATGGGCCTTGTTGACATGTATATATANACAGGAAGTAAAAAGGCCTTGGAGATAGCAGATAGATTTGCTGATTGGTTTTATGAATGGAGTGCTAGCTTCAGCAGGGAGAAGTTTGATGATATTCTAGATGTGGAGACAGGGGGCATGCTCGAGGTCTGGGCGGAGCTTCTACATATAACAGGAGATGATAAGTATAAGACACTTTTGGATCGTTATTACAGGGGAAGATTATTCCTACCCTTACTAGAAGGCAAGGATCCTTTGACTAATATGCATGCCAATACAACAATCCCTGAGGTATTAGGCTGTGCAAGAGCCTATGAGGTGACAGGAGATAATAAATGGATGGATATTGTCCATGCCTATTGGAAATGTGCTGTTACAGATAGAGGATGTTTGGCCACAGGAGGTCAGACCTCAGGTGAGGTCTGGATGCCTAAGAATAAGATGAAGGCAAGACTTGGAGATAAGAACCAGGAGCATTGTACTGTATATAACATGATGAGATTAGCAGAATTTCTTTTCCGCCACACAGGAAAGCCTGAATACCTACAATATATGGAGTACAATCTATATAATGGCATAATGGCACAAGCTTATTATCAAGAATATTGGTTGACAGGTAATAAGCATAA
>JGI24709J26583_10000464_pt1 | contig 34265 bp, 48 predicted proteins | sample BioPla2DNA1_FD_26583 | JGI IMG/M metagenome (IMG submission 26583) | reverse complement strand
ATAAACCAAAAAAGGCTGTCATCAAATGCATATTATCAACAAAAATTGATTGTATAATGGGAAGTTTCAAAAATAAAAGACAAAGTAAAAATGAATATAAACCTGTAAATATAATTTGACCAAACATATAATGATTAATAATGTTTTCATTCCTTCTTTTAGGTTTTTCAAGCATATATTCTGACAAAGCAGGCTCACCGGCGAATGCAAGTGCTGCTAAAGTATCCATAATCATATTAACCCATAACATTTGAACTACTGTAATCGGATCTTTAATGCCAATAAAAATTGCAATAGCAATTCCAATAGTTTCGTACCAGTCAAAATTGCTCAACAAAAATAAAGTTTTTATTGCCAGCGCTATTAAAAGTATTTTAGTCATTGGTTCGCCTAAACTTTCAATAAATATTTTTATTAGTGCATTTTGTTTTTTTCTACTTATTTTGTTACTACCGTATTTTGTTCGTGATTCAATTACTTGCTTATTTGTTAATCCAAATTCTGTTGTTTTCAATATTATCACCTATAAAATACTATTAATANACAACTAGAACTAACACATTAATAATTCGACAAAAAAAAACAGCAGTTGTTTGCTGTTAATTGTCCGCTTTCTTTTTTTGTAGCTTGTAATTAATTCTTAATAACAATTTCCTTGGTAGTAATCGTGTTATAAAGACACTAATTTTAATAAATATTCCAGGTATTATAACTAATTTTCTTTTAAACATTTGATTAATTGCATACTCACTTACTATCTCACTATCCATAGCTTTTACAGAAAATTTAACACCAGCCACTTTGTTAAAATTGGTATTAACAGGTCCTGGGCAAAGCACTCCAACATAGACTGCACTATTTTGACGGCGTAGTTCTTCGTGTATAGCTTCCGTGAGTTTTAAAACATAACCTTTTGTAGCATAGTAAGCGCCCATTAATGGACCAGATAGAAAAGCTGCTGAAGAGGCAACATTTAAAATATAGCCGCTGTTTCTTTCTTTAAAATCTTTTAAAAAAACTTTGGTAAGTGTATGAACGGCCTTAATATTTAAATCTATCATATCTAATTCCCGATCAAGATTTGTTTCATAAAAGTTTCCAAAAACTCCAAAACCTGCATTATTTATTAGAATATCTATTTTTTCCTTTTTCAATTTATTATATAGTTTCATACAATTAAAAGTGCTCGAAATATCGATTGGTATTATTTTAACATTGCCACCTAGTTCTTTTTTTATGGTTTCCAATCCCTTTTTATCCCTAGCGACAAGTATTAGATCAAAGCCCTTTTTACTTAATATTCTTGCCATGTCAGCTCCGATACCTGAACTTGCCCCAGTAATTAATACCTTCATACAACACCGCCTTCCACTACTATAATTATATAGCATATTAATTAATAATTCAACTTAAGAGGGTTCTTTTGAATATCCTTGAATATTTAAACAAAAAAAGAGTATTTTTTACTCTTCTTCTACTAACTTTAAAATTACCATTAGTGCATCGTCTCCACGACGTTCATCTAACTTTAATATTCTTGTGTATCCACCGTTTCTATTAGCATATCTAGGCGCCAAAACATCAAATACTTTTGCTACTGCTTCTTTATCGTTTTGTAGAAAGGCTAACGCTTTTCTTCTAGATACTAATGTTTGTTTTTTTCCATATGTAACCATTTTATCAAAAAACTTACGTACTTCTTTAGCTCTTGCTTCTGTTGTTTTTATTTCTTCATTGTTGATTAAGTCTTTTGTTAAATTAGCAAGCATACTTCTTCTATGTTTATTATCGCGTCCTAATTTTCTATACATAATATTCCTCCTACCTATTGATCTTCATCACGGAATTTAAGGCCCATTTCTCTGATTTTATCAGATACTTCTTTTAGGGATTTTTTACCTAAATTGCGTATTTTCATCATTTCTAGTTCAGTTTTTNCTGTTAAATCACCTAGTGTNTTAATATTTGCTCGTTTTAAACAATTATANGCACGTACTGAGAAATCTAAATCATCAATTGATGTTTCTAATTTTTTAAGTTTACTATCTTCCTTCTTAGCCGTCATAACACCTGTCAAATCTGTAATTTCACTTAATTCCGTTAAAATATTCAAGTGTTCGATTAAAATTTTAGAAGATAATGCTAGTGCATCTTCTGGTCTCATTCCACCGTTTGTATGAACATTGATAGTTAATTTATCGTAACTATCATCTTGACCTACACGAGCACCTTCAACCTCATAATTTACACGCTCGATTGGTGAATATAAAGCATCAATTGGAATGTATCCTATTTTGTTATTTTCAATATTAACCTTATTCTCACTCGAAGGAACATATCCACGACCATTAGTTACCAGCATTTCCATATCTAATTTACCACCTTTTGATATAGTTGCAATAACTTGATCTTTATTAATAATCTCGATATCAGCATCTAGATCAATATCACCAGCTGTTACCACTTGTTCTTTAGAAACTGATAATCTAATAATTTTAGATTCTTTTGAATGGTTTTTTATTACAATATTTTTTAAATTTAAAATAATAGTTGTAACATCTTCGACAATTCCTTCAAGAGTTTGAAATTCATGCATTACACCATCAATTTTTACTGCTGTAATGGCACTTCCGGGCAAACTAGATAACATAACCCTTCTAAGAGCATTACCAATAGTTGTACCAAAACCTCTTTCTAAAGGTTCTAATTCAAATTTTCCATAATTATTTTTTTCTACATATTCAGTAATTTTATATGTTGGTTTTTCAAAGTTTAACACTCTAACACACTCCTTTTCTTTTTATTAACCACGTGGTCTTTTTGGTGGTCGACATCCATTATGTGGTATTGGTGTTACATCTGTTATAGAAGTAATTTCTAAACCAGCCGTTTGTAATGAACGAATCGCTGTTTCACGACCTGATCCTAATCCCTTTACAAATACTTCAACTTTTTTCATACCAATTTCAGCCGCTGCTTTTCCAGCAGCCTCAGCTGACATTCCAGCTGCGAATGGTGTTGATTTTTTACTTCCTTTAAAACCCAAGGTTCCAGCTGATGCCCAACTAATTGCATTTCCTTCTTTATCACTAATGGTAACAATAGTGTTATTGAAAGTTGAATGAATGAATGCTTTTCCTTCAGGTACATTCTTTTTTACTTTTCTTTTTCTTGGTTTATAAGCCATTAGTTACCCTCCTTTTACTTAAAAATTATTTTTTCTTATTAGCAACTACTTTGCCTTTTCCTTTACGAGTTCTAGCATTACGATTAGTTCGTTGTCCTCTTACTGGTAACCCACGACGATGGCGTGTTCCTTCATAAGAATTAATTTCCATTTTTGTTTTAATATTCATGCTTGTTTCACGACGTAAATCTCCCTCGATTATATATTTGTCTATTTCATCACGGATAAGAGTTAATTCGTCATTACTTAACTCACTTACTTTTTTGTTACAATCAACTTTTACATTATTTAAAATTTGTTTTGATAAATTTTTCCCAATACCATAAATATAAGTTAAAGAAATTTCAACTCTCTTATTATCTGGTATATCTACACCTTTAATTCGTGCCATAAAACACCTCCTATTATCCTTGTCTTTGTTTATGTTTAGGGTTTGAGCAAATTACGTATACCTTCCCCTTACGTCTTATTACTTTACATTTATCACATATTTTTTTTACTGATGGTTTTATTTTCATATAAATACCTCCTAATTTTTTCTATAGGTTATTCGCCCACGTGTTAAATCATATGGAGAAAGTTCTATAGTTACCTTGTCACCTGCTGAAATGCGAATGTGATTCATTCGGATTTTACCAGAAACGTGGGCGATTACTATATGTTTGTTTTCAAGTTCAACTCGAAACACTCCCCCAGGTAATAATTCCAACACTTTTCCTTCTACCTCAATTGTATCTTCTTTAGCCATCGTATCACCTCTTTGTTAAAATTTTAATTCCACTTTTTGTTACTAAAACTGTATGCTCAAAATGGGCTGATGGTGAATTATCAGCAGTAACAACTGTCCATTCATCATCTTTAATATATACTTCACGTGTACCTAAATTAATCATTGGTTCAACGGCAATAACCATTCCTTCTTTTAAAAGTGGTCCGGTTTTTGGGTTACCATAATTAGGAACATCAGGAGCTTCATGAAGTTTGTTTCCTATTCCATGACCAACAAGTTCTCTAACAACTCCTAAATTAAAATTTTCAATATATTTTGATATTGCATTACCAATATCACCGACACGTGCACCTGCTTTAATTACTTTTAAACCTTCATATAAAGATTGTTCAGTATGTTCTAATAAAAATTGTTTCTCCGGACTTATTTTTCCAACTGGATAAGTCCATGCTGAGTCACCATGATATCCTTTATAACAAGCCCCTATGTCAATAGAAACTATATCACCATTTTTTAATTTTCGATTACTAGGTATTCCATGAACAACTTCCTCATTAATTGAAGCGCAAATTGATGCAGGAAATCCACCGTAACCTTTAAATGATGGAACTGCTCCAGATTGGATAATAAAATTACAAGCTAGTTCATCTAACTCTTTAGTAGTAATACCTGGTTTAATGTGTTTTTCTAAATGTTTATGTGTATCACTAACAATTTTCCCAGCAATTTCCATTAATTTAATTTCAGACGATGATTTAATATTAATCATTGATAACACCATCATCTATTACTTTTGTTATTTGTTTAAAGGTATATTCCTTACTAATACCACTATTAATTTCATAAATATTNTTTTTGCGTCTATAGTACTCTAACAATGGTTCTGTTAAAGATAAATAGTTTTGGTAACGTTTTTCAAAAGTTTCAAAACTATCGTCGTTTCTTTTAACAAGCGAACCATCGCACTTATCGCAAATGCCAGAAACTTTTGGTTTTGTACTTTCATACATATTATTATAAACAGTTTGACAATTACTACAAGTTAGACGTCCAATAGTTCTCTTATAAGCGGTCTCTTTATCAATTTTCAAATAAAATATATAGTTTATTTGTTTGTTTTTCTTTTCTAACATTTCATCATATAATTTTGCTTGATTTAATGTTCGAGGAAAACCATCAAGAATATAACCTTTTTCACAATCTTTCTCATTTAATCTTTTATTCAATAATTCTATAATTATTGAATCACTAATTAAATTACCTGAAATCATCTCTTCTTTAATTTTAATTCCTATTTCACTCATCAGTTCTGCTTCATTTCGTAAAATAGCTCCTGTTGAAATATGAGGAATGTTATATTTTTCTGAAATCATTTGTGATTGTGTTCCCTTACCAGCAGCTGGTGGGGAAACAAATACAATACTTATCATTTTCTACGCCCTCTTCTACGCGTATATGTGCGACTTGTTATTTGACTATCAAGTCCTTTATACGTTTCAAGAGCAACTCCAACAACAATTAATAGTCCTGTACCACCTATTGATATGTTTGATGGTAACTTTGAAATTATGCTAAACACAATTGGTAATCCAGCAATTACAGCTAGTGCTAAAGCACCAACTAATGTTAACTTATATAATATTCCATTAATATATTTAACAGTTTCTTCACCTGGTCTTATTCCAGGAATATAACCACCATTATTTTGTAGATTTTCAGCCATTTCTTTTGGTTTTAATTGTAAAAATGTATAAAAATATGAAAATGCCACAATCAATAAAATATATAAAGCAAATCCTGTCGGACTGTTCATTGCTATATATTTTTCGATAAATTCTCCATATGCTGGATTTTTAATCATATTAGCAAAAAAGGCTGGAATTGATAATAATGATGATGAAAATATAACTGGTATAACACCTGCTGAATTCAATTTAAAAGGAATATAACTTTGTTTTCCTAAAACACTAGTTGACTTATTTGCATATTGAATGGGTATTCTTCTTTCAGCTGATTGCTCATAAATAACACCAATTACGATTAATAAATATATAATTACAAATAATACAAATAATAACATTCCTAATACTGTACCATCACCAGTAAAGTTTTTCCAAGCATCAACAAACATTGTTGGAAGACTTGCAATAATACCAGTCATGATAATTAGAGAAATACCATTTCCTATTCCTTTAGCAGTAATTTGATCGCCCATCCAAAGTAGGAAGGCTGTTCCTGCTGTCAAAACAGTTGCAAATTGCATATACTCCATCACAGTTCCTGTTCTAATAAATGCAAATGACATAATGTATCCTTGAATGAAGGCTAAAATAATACCTAACACTCTTGTAATTTGATTCAATTTAACACGACCTGTATGCCCTTCTTTAGCTAAATCTGCTAGATATGGAATAATGTCCATTTGGGCTAATTGAATAATTATTGATGCGGTGATATAAGGCATAACTCCTAACCCAAATATTGAAAATTGAGCTAAGGCGCCACCACCCATAACATTAATTAATTCTAAAAAACCTAAACTATTAGCTCCTAGTTGTGCTTTATCAACACCTGGAACAATAATTGTTGTACCTAATTTAAATACAAATAAGGCAAAAAAGGTAAATATAATTCTCTTTTGAATATCCTTATTTTTGGGATTAAATATTTGCTTAAATTTGGCAAACACTTTAGATCACCTCTGCTTTTCCACCTAGTTTTTCTATTTTTGCTAATGCAGTATTAGAAAACTTATGAGCTCTAACATGTAATTTTTTTTCTAAAATACCGTTTCCTAACACTTTTATTCCGTCCATTTGTTGTTTAACTAAACCCATTTCTTTTAATAATTCTGGTGTAATAACTGCTCCATCTTCAAATTTATTTAAATCACTTAAATTGATTACTGCATAAACTGTTTTGAATGGTGCATTTGAAAATCCTCTTTTTGGAATTCTTTGAAATAATGGCGTTTGACCACCTTCAAATCCTGGTCTTACTCCTCCACCACTTCTAGCATTTTGCCCCTTTTCGCCTCTTCCACTTGTTTTTCCTAAACCACTTCCTGGTCCACGACCAACTCTTTTTGATGTTTTTGTTGAACCTGGATTTGGATATAAATTATGTAATTTCATATTATATAATCTCCTCCACTTTTTTTCCGCGAAGTTTAGCAACTTCTTCAACTGTTTTTTGGGCTTTTAAGGCATTTAAGGTTGCATGTGCCATATTAATTTTAGTGCTTGAACCAAGGGATTTAGATAAAATATCCTTAATGCCTGCCATTTCTAATACTGAGCGAACGGGTCCACCCGCTTTAACTCCAGTACCCTTTAATGCTGGCTTTAATAATATTTTGCTCGCGCCTTGTACACCAATAGCTTCATGAGGGATAGTACTTTCATCAACAATAGCAACTTTAATTACGTTTTTAGTTGCTGCCTGAACAGCTTTCTTAATAGCATCTGGTACTTCATTAGCCTTGCCTACACCTAAGCCAACAAGACCTTTTCGGTTACCAACTACTACAAGGGCTGAAAAACGGAAATTTCGACCACCTTTAGTAACTTTTGTAACTCGACTAATATGAATTACTTCTTCGTCGAATTGTTTTGGGCGTGGTTCCCTTTTTTTATATTCCATTCATTAACCTCCTTAGAATTTTAATCCATTTTGACGTGCTGCTTCAGCTAATTCTTTAACACGCCCATGATATAGGTATCCACCTCTATCAAATTTTACTTCAACTATTTTTGCTTCTTTTGCTCTTTTTGCAAGTAATTCTCCTACCTTAATAGCGGCGTCCGTATTACCACCATTTTTAATTTTTAATTCTTTATCAATAGAAGAAGCACTTACTAATGTTGTTCCGGTTTCATCATCAATGATTTGTGCAAAAATATTATTGTTTGATCTAAACACGTTTAGTCTTGGTACAGTAGATGTTCCTTTGACTTTGTTTTTAATTCTTTCGTGTCTTGCTTTTCGTACTTCATTACGAGATGCTTTTTTTATCATAGTAAATCTCTCCTTTACTCTAGATTACTTAGCAGCTTTCTTACCTGCTTTACGTATAACTACTTCGTCTTTATAACGAATTCCTTTACCTTTATAAGGCTCTGGTTTTCTAATCTTGCGGATGTTAGCTGAAAATTCTCCAACAAGACATTTATCAATCCCTTTTATAATTAATTGAGTGTTACTTGGAGACTCAACAGTAATTCCTTGGGGAATTTCAAGTTCAACTGGATGAGAAAAACCTGCTGACACAACCAATGTGTTGCCTTTTAAAGCAAAACGATAACCAACACCAATTGTTTCAAGTTTTTTCTCGAATCCTTCCGTTACTCCAGTAATCATGTTTTTAATGTTAGCATTAGCAGTTCCATGGAAATTTTTAAAGTTTTCGTTTTTAGCTAATACTTTTAATTCACTTCCGTTTATTTCAACTGTAATATTGCGATTAATTTCAGTAGAAAGTTCACCTTTAGGACCTTTAACATTTACAATATTACCATCTACTGTTACTGTAACATTTTCTGGGATTGTTATTATTCTATTTCCAATACGACTCATAATAATCCTCCTTACTTTCTACCAAACATAAGCTAACACTTCACCACCAAGTGATTTTTCTCTAGCTTGTTTATCAGTAACAACACCACTAGATGTTGAAATGATAGCAATTCCTAGACCGTTTAAAACTTTTGGTACGTCTGTTGCTTTTGCATAAACTCGTAATCCTGGTTTTGAAATTCTTTTTAATCCGGTAATTACTCGCTCTTTATTTTGTNCATATTTTAAATTTAAGACAATTATATCTTGAACATTATTTTCTTTGATTTGATAATCACTTANAAATCCTTCTTCTTTTAATATTCGCGCTATTTCTATTTTAATTTTTGAAGCGGGTACTTCAACTTCTTTATATCGCATTTGATTTGCATTACGAATCCTTGTAAGCATATCTGCAATTGGATCATTAACTACCATAAATATCCTCCCTTCAATTTACCAGCTTGATTTTTTAACGCCTGGTATTTGTCCTTTATATGCTAGTTCTCTAAAACAAATACGGCAAACTCCATATTTTTGTAAAACTGCATGCGGACGTCCACATTTTTGACAACGTGTATAAGCACGCACTTTAAATTTTGGTTTTCTACTAGCTTGTATAATTTTGCTTTTTTTAGCCATAATACCCTCCTTTTTAGAGTTACTTCTTAAACGGCATACCAAAGCCTTTTAAGAGATCGTACGCTTCATCGTCAGTTTTTGCTGTTGTAACAAAAACAATATCCATACCGCGTACTTTAACAACATTATCATATTCTATTTCCGAAAAAATTAATTGTTCTGTCAATCCTAATGTATAATTTCCGCGCCCATCAAAAGCTTTTTCTGAAACTCCTCTAAAATCTCTAACACGAGGTAACGCAATGCTTATTAATTTATCTAAAAAATTATACATATTGTCTCCTCTTAGAGTTACTTTACAACCAATTCCTTGACCTTCTCTAAGTTTAAATCCAGCAATTGCTTTTTTAGCTCTAGTAACTACCGGTTTTTGTCCAGTAATAGCTTCTAAATCATTCATAGCAGCTTCAATTAGCTTTGAATTATGAACGGCATCACCTGCACCAACATTAATAACAACTTTATCAATTTTTGGCACTTCCATAACAGATTTATAATTATACTTTTCCTTTAAACTAGGTATGATTTCTTTATTATATTTTTCTTTTAGGCGGTTCATTGTATACCCTCCTTCCAATTAATCAAGACTCTCATTTGATTTTTTACTTATTCTTATTTTTTTATTGTTTTTATCTATTGTGTGCCCTATTCTGGTTCTTTTTTTAGTCTTAGGGTCCAGAATCATAACATTAGAAGCATGAATTGGAGCTTCCATTTCAATAATACTACCTGGGTTTTGTCCATCTGACTTTTGATGTCTTTTAATCATATTAACGTTTTCAACAACTACTTTGTTTTCATCGCGTAGTATTTTTGTTATTCTTCCTTCTTTTCCTCGATCTTTACCAGCAATAACAACAACTTTATCTCCATTTTTAAAGTTCATGTTCTACCTCCTATAACACTTCTTTAGCAAGTGATATAATTTTCATATAATTTTTTTCACGTAATTCACGTGCAACAGGTCCGAAAATACGAGTTCCAACAGGACTTTTATCATCTTTAATAATAACGCAAGCATTATCATCAAACTTAATATAAGATCCATCTTCTCTCCTTAGACCAGATTTGCTTCTAACAATTACAGCCTTAACAATTTTTCCTTTTTGTACTGTACCATTAGGAGTTGCTTTCTTTACAGTCCCAACAACTATATCACCAATATTTCCCGCTTTAACAACACCGCCACCTAGTACACGAATAACTAAAAGTTCACGAGCACCAGAGTTATCGGTAACTTTTAAACGGCTTTCTTGTTGAATCATATATTAATCCTCCTTATCCGTTTGCAATTATATAATAACTGCTTTTTCTATTATTTCTACTAAACGATAATGTTTTGTTTTCGATATTGGTCTTGTTTCAACTATACGAACCTTATCTCCTACTTTTGCTTCATTTTTTTCATCATGAACAGCATACTTTTTAGAGCGTCTAACACGTTTACCGTATAATTTATCTATTTTATAGTTTTCAACTAAAACTGTTATTGATTTGTCTCTTTTATCGCTTACTACTTTTCCTATTAATTCATGAGTTCTTTTATCTTTCATAATGCCCTCCTTAATTTTCCTTTAATTCACGTTCGCGTAGTATTGTCTTCATACGTGCTACTAGTTTTCTCAATTCTCTAATTCTAGAAGGCCTCTCAAGATTTCCAGTAGCTTGGCTAAAACGTAAATTAAATAATTCTTCTTTATATTCTTCGATTTTTTTTGTGATTTCTTCGCTAGAAAGATTTCTTATTTCATCTATTTTCATCAGCTTCACCACTTTCTTTTTTTACAAACTTACATTTGATTGGTAATTTATGCATCGCTAAACGAAGTGCTTCACGCGCTACCTCTTCGCTGACACCATCTATCTCAAACATAATTTTTCCTTTTTTAACAACTGCTACCCATTTTTCAGGTTGACCTTTTCCTTTACCCATACGAGTTTCTAAAGGAATGCTTGTTAATGATAAGTGTGGGAAAATATTAATCCATACTTTTCCGCCCCTTTTCATAAAACGAGTCATCGCAATACGAGCAGCCTCAATTTGTTGTTGAGTAATCCAAGCACCTTCCATCGCTTTTAATCCGTACGAACCGAAATGAAGTTCTAAATTACCTTTTGATTTACCTTCATAACTAATACGGTGTGGCTTACGATACTTTGTCTTTTTTGGTATTACTGCCATCTGTATTACCTCCCTTATTTTTCTTTTCAGGAAGGATTTCTCCTTTATAAATCCATACTTTAACTCCGATTTTACCAAATGTTGTATCTGCTTCTTTGTGAGCATAATCAACGTTAGCTCTTAAAGTATGAAGTGGAATCATGCCCTCAGTGTAACCTTCAGTTCTTGCCATATCGGCACCACCAAGACGTCCTGATACTGCAGTTTTAATTCCTTTTGCTCCCGCTTTCATCGTATTTCTAATTGCTCTTTTTTGCGCAACTCTAAATGAAACACGATTCTCAATTTGCTTTGCAATATCTTCTGCAACAAGCGCTGCATCAAGATTAGGATTTTTCACTTCCATTATTGAAATTTGAACGTTTTCATTAATTAATTTTGATAATTTTTTTCTTGTTTTTTCAATTTCTTCTCCACCGCGTCCAATTACAACACCTGGTTTAGCTGTGTTAATAATTACTTCGGTCTTTTTTGGTGTTCTTTCAATTAAAACACTCGAAACTGCTGCGTCTTTTAAATTTTTTTCTAAATACTCACGGATTTTAATATCCTTTGCTAAAAATTTAGAAAAATCTTTATTTCCGGCATACCATTTAGATTGCCAAGTTTTATTAATACCTATTCTAAGTCCAATCGGACTAACTTTTTGACCCATCAGTTACCTCCTTTGCTTATTTTTCATCACTTACAACTATTGTAATGTGGCTTGTTCTTCTTTTTATTGGATTAACATATCCACGAGAACCAAATTTGATTCTTTTTAAAGTTTGACCTTCATCAACAAATGCTTCTTTAACATGTAAAGTTTCTTTGTTTAATTCAAGGTTATTTTCAGCATTAGCTACAGCTGAAACTAATACTTTATGAATTAGTCTTGCAGCTTCCTTATTTAAATTTTTCAAAATAACATCTGCTTCTGTTACGCTTTTTCCACGTACTAAATCTATAACTAAACGAGCTTTACGAGGTGCTATTCTAACGTTTTTCGCAACCGCTTTTGCTTCCATTTTAGTCCTCCTCCCTGGCCTTTAATTATTTTCTTTGCTTGTCATCACCGTGACCACCAAATTTACGAGTTGGTGCGAACTCTCCTAATTTGTGTCCGACCATATCTTCTGTTACATAAACAGGAATAAATTCCCTACCGTTATGAACAGCAAATGTATGCCCAATAAATTCGGGATAAATCGTCGAACGGCGAGACCATGTTTTAATGACTTCTTTTTTTCCAGAACCACTAATTTTTTTTACTTTATCCATTAAATGACTATCTATAAATGGTCCTTTTTTTAAACTTCTTGCCATTTAAACCATCCTTTCAATTATTTTTTACGACGACGAACAATTAATTTGTTTGATGCTTTTTTCGTGTCGCGTGTTTTTAAACCTAATGTTGGTTTACCCCATGGTGTAACAGGTGCTTTTCTACCTATTGGTGAACGACCTTCTCCACCACCGTGTGGGTGATCATTAGGATTCATTGCAGAACCACGAACGGTTGGTCTAATACCTAAATGTCTTTTACGACCAGCCTTACCTAAGTTAACTAACTCGTGATCCTTATTTCCAACTTCGCCGATAGTTGCACGACAAGTTCCTAACACCTTTCGAACTTCTCCACTTCTTAAACGAAGTAAAGTATGTTTTCCTTCATGTCCTAATATTTGAACCGATGAACCAGCTGAACGAGCCATTTGAGCACCTTTACCTGGTTTTAGTTCAACATTATGAACCATGGTTCCTTCCGGAATGTTTTTTAGCGGTAAGCAGTTGCCGATTTTAATATCCGCTTCCTCACCACTTTCAATTTTGTCTCCTACTTTTAGATTAGCAGGAGCAATAATGTATCTCTTTTCTCCATCTTCATAATTTATTAAAGCTATGTTTGCCGTTCTATTCGGATCGTATTCAATTGAAGCAACAGTTCCAAAAATACCATCTTTATCTCTTCTAAAATCAATTATTCGATATTTTCTCTTAGCTCCACCACCACGGTGTCTTACTGTTATTTTACCTTGATTATTACGACCACCTGATTTTTTTAATGTTACAACCAATGATTTTTCAGGAGTTGTTTTTGTAATTTCTTCATTCGTTACTGTTGTCATTCCTCTAGTACCACCAGTTACGGGTTTATATGATTTTATTGCCATATTAATCCTCCTTCAAATTATAGAAGTTCTATTGAACTTCCTTCACTTAGTTTAACCATTGCTTTTTTTACTTTGTTAGTCTTACCATAGTAACGACCAACTCTTTTTCTCTTTGGTTTCATATTGATAATATTCACACTATCAACCTTAACATTAAAAATCTTTTCAACAGCTTGTTTAATTTGTACTTTATTAGCTCTGATATCAACACTGAAAGTATAAGTGTTATTATCACGAACTAAATCACTACTTTTTTCAGTAACAATCGGTGCTTTAATAATATCTCTATAATTACTCATCATTAGATAAGCACCTCCTCTATAGTTTTTACTGCATCAACAGTAATTACCATTTTATCCGCACTGATGATATCTAATGTGTTAATTTCATCAGCTTGTAATAACATAATGTTTTTTAAATTTCTTGTTGCTAAAATTAAATTGTCAGTCAATTCTTCTACAACAATTAACGTGTTTTGATCAACAATGTTTAGTCTTGCTAAAGTTTTGATCATGTCTTTTGTTTTATAACTTTCAACATTGAAGTTATCAATAACGATTAATTCACTATTAATTGCTTTATAGGCTAAAGCAGATTTTAGTGCTAAACGTCTTTCCTTACGATTCATTTTTTTACCATGATCTCTTGGTGTAGGTCCGAAAACTACTCCTCCACCTACCCAAATTGGTGATCTAGTACTTCCGTGACGAGCACGACCTGTACCTTTTTGACGCCATGGTTTACGTCCTCCACCTCTTACTTCGCTACGTGTTTTTGTTGAATGAGTACCTTGTCTTTGTGAATTTCTAGTTAATGTAATTGCATCATATAGCACAGCATCATTGGGTTCAATCGCCCAAATTTGTTCATTTAAAGTAATATCTTTAATTTTTTCACCACTAGTATTTAATACAGATATTTTACCCATATTTATAACCTCCTATTANTTTTCTGACACTTCTGTAGTTTCTTCTACGGAAGCATTTTCATTTGTAGGTTCTTCTACCACTGGTGTTTCTTCTGATATTACCTCAGGTTCTTTAACATCGTAGAAATTAAGTTCTTCCACTTCATTAATTTTTCCTGGTTTTTTAACTGCTGTTTTAATAATTACTAATGATTTTTTAGGTCCAGGTACATTCCCTTTTACTAAAAGTACATTATTTTCTAGATCAACCATAACTATTTCAAGATTTTGAATTGTTACAGTTTCAAATCCCATATGACCTGGTAATTTCTTCCCTTTAAAAACACGCATTGGTCTCATAGAACCCATTGACCCTGGTCTCCTATGAAAACGAGAACCGTGACTCATTGGACCACGAGCTTGATTGTGGCGTTTAATAACACCTTGGAACCCTTTTCCTTTACTAGTTCCTGTTACATCAACAACTTCACCTTCTGTAAAAATATCCACTTTTACCTCTTGACCTAATGTATAGTTGTTTACATCAACACCTCTAATTTCTCTAAAGAAGCGCTTAGGTGTTGTGTTAGCTTTATTGGTATGACCAATTGAAGCTTTTGTCGCTAATTTTTCTCTTTTTGTACTAAACCCTAATTGAATTGCATTATAACCATCTGTTTCTATCGTTTTTATCTGTGTTACTATATTCGGTTCAACTTCAACTACAGTTACTGGAATCAATTTACCAGATTTAGTAAAAACTTGAGTCATTCCAATTTTACGACCTAAGATTCCTTTCATAATTTCTTCCTCCTACATTTTTTATAATTTGATTTTTATATCAACACCGCTAGGAATATCCAAATGAGTTAATGCCTCAATTGTTTCCTTGCTTGGATTATTGATATCAATTAATCTTTTGTGTGTTCTTTTTTCAAATTGTTCTTGCGAATCTTTGTATTTATGAACAGCTCTTAAAATTGTAATTTTTTCAATTTCAGTCGGTAGTGGCACAGGTCCACTGATTTCCCCACCTGTTCTTTTTACCGTTTGAATAATTTTTGCACACGCAGTATCTAAACTTTTGTGTTCAAACGCTTTCAATTTGATACGAACTTTTGTTTTTGACATCTTTCTTCCTCCCTTCGCCTACATCTGGTGTAGACTAGCTCCGCGCAAATAACTCAATAGCCATTATTTCTTTTAACAACTCAACCTGGCGTATCGACAACCTCGCACATCAATGCTTTCACACACAAAACAATTATACACATATATTTTATGCATTGCAAGTGTTTTTGATTACTTTTTTAATTTTTTTGATAAATTAATTACATAAAAAAAATATTATATAATTGTCGCAATGTTATATTGAAATTCAACCTTATTTTAAAAATAGTAAATAGATAGTAACAAATTGGAATAGCCAATAAAAACGAGTGATTTGCTCATTTTTTGTATTTATAATTAAAATTTATTAGTTGTTTTTAATATGTTTTTCAAATCAGTAATTGCATTATCAATGTTTCTCATTCCATTACCTACAGGATAAAAAGTTGGGTAAACATCGTACTCTATATTATCTATTTTTTTCACAAATTTTTTTTGCCTACATTTTGACACTTGAATATTCTCATTTAAAAAAATACTGCTCACCTGGTTTCCGAAAGTAATTATTATTTTAGGTTTAATTATTTCTATTTCCTTATATAACAATTTTAGATACTTTTGATAAATTGAATCGGGTAAAGGTCTCGCATCAATTTGTGTACATTTGCCTAAATTAGTTATAAAATACTTATACTTTTCAACATTAGAATATACTAAATCAGCAAATAACTCATCCCATTCTAGAGGTTTTCTTTTCTGAATTTCTTCAAATATTTTTTTATCCAGTAAACCTATATTATAAAATAATTTCCAAATGTTTTTTAATCCAATCCACGGAGACTTTCGGCCTTTCCACTCCTTTGATGATGCTACATTTCTACCGGTAGGATTCATAAATATAAATAATACATTAGGTTCCTTATCATAACCACCACTATATATGGAATTTAATTCATTAGCNCCATACTTTAATTGTAATTTATCATATTCTTTATTTAAATTATTAATGTTNATGTTTTCACCTGATATCATTATATAATATATTATCAGATTTAGAAANAAAATAAAAAGATTAAGTCCTAGCCTCAATCTTTTATCTATTAATTTTATTTAACAAATGGTACCAATGCCATAAAACGTGCTTTCTTCACTTCTAAAGCTATATGTCTTTGGTGTTTTGCACATGCGCCTGTAATTCTTCTAGGTAAAATTTTACCTTTATCGGCGCTTATATATTTTTTAATTATGTCAATGTCTTTATAATCGACAGTTTTACCTATGCACATTTGACATACTTTTTTCTTTTTTCTATAAAATTCTGCCATCTGATTCCTCCTTATTAATCTATATCATCAGTGTCATCTAAGGTAACAATATCTCCCATGTTAACATATGCATCATCTGCGTTACCTAGATTAAATCCTTGGTTACTATTATCTTGATAACTGTTATCTTGATAATCGTATGGACTATTTCCAAAATTATTATTACTATAACTTTCACTTGTTTTTCTAGCTTCTGCTTGAGCTTTTGTTTCTAGAAATTGAACATTATCAGCTACAACTTCAAAAGTATATCTTCTATTACCATCTTTGTCGTCATATGTTCCTGTTTGAATTCTACCATCAACTGAAATTAAACTACCCTTATCTAAATAATTACAAATATTTTCAGCTTGTTTTCTCCAAACAACAATTCCTATAAAATCAGCTTCTCTTTGTCCCTGAGCGTTACTAAATGTTCTATTAACAGCCAAATTAAATCTAGTATAAGGTAACTGACTGTTAGTATAACGAAGTTCAGGTTTAGCTGTTATTCTTCCTACTAAAGATACTCGATTCATGTGATCATCTTCCCTTCTTATTCAATATTTGTAATTAAATGTCTAATTANTTCTTTACTTATTAAAGATAAACGATTGAATTCATCAACAGCTTTACTATTTTNAGTTTCAACATTAAATAGGAAATAGTAACCACTTTTAAAATTGTTAATTTCATACGCTAGGTCTCTTTTTCCATACTCTTTAAAATTAGTTATTTTCCCACCATTAGTGACTAAAATATTTTCGAAGTTTTTTACAACTTCCTTAATTTCTTCTTCTCCTAATGTTGGTCTAACAATAAACATAATTTCATAGTTTTTCATTATTCCACCTCCTTATGGTCTTTGGCTTAATTAAAAGCAAGGAGTAAACTAATACTCGCGACTAAATTATAACAAACTTAATACTTATTGTAAACATTTATTTTAATTTTGTTAAATAAAACTAAAAACATCCCGATTCATCTCGACTTACCTTTACTTTTAGCTTAACCAAGTTAATTATATATATCATCCATATAAATGAAGTGAAAATAATAAACAATACTTCATTATATAAATATGACCTACAAACAAAAATTTTAATACACTATTTTTCATATTATATTATACATTGAAGCGAAAATGACATATATCCCCATCTTGCATAATATACTCTTTTCCTTCAAGACGCATTTTACCTGCCTCTTTAACAGCTTTTTCACTACCTAGTTGTTCTAAATCTTGATAACTTGTTACTTCAGCTCTTATAAATCCTCTTTCAAAATCACTGTGAATAATTCCTGCACATTCCGGAGCCGTCATTCCTTTTTTAAAAGTCCATGCTCTCACTTCTTGTTTTCCAATCGTAAAATATGTTGCAAGTCCTAATAAGTCATATGTAACTTTTATTAATTTATTCAACCCACTATCATCTAGCCCTAAGTCTTTAAGAAATTCAGTTTTTTCTTCATCTGGCAATTCATTTAATTCTGATTCTATCTTAACGCACAAACTAATAACAGAAGAGTTCTCTTGTTTGGCATATTTGCGCACTTTTGACACATACTCGTTTTCGCCATATAAATCATCCTCGTTAACATTAGCAATATAGATGACAGGTTTTAGAGTTAGCAAGTTAAAATGCTTGATTAAATTTAATTCATCTTCATTAAAAGTTAGATTTCGAACTGGAATATTTTGTTCTAATCCAATTTTGATTTTTGTTAATATTTCCATTTCTTGTAATGCTATTTTATCTTTTGACATTATCGCTTTCTTTCCTATACGGTTGAGACGGTTAGTTATTAATTCTAAATCTGAAAGCATTAATTCGATATTTATGATTTCTATGTCCCGGATAGGATCGACATCGCCTTCTACATGAATAACATTTGGATCATCAAAACAGCGTACTACTTCACATATGGCATCAACTTCTCTAATATTGGCTAGAAATTGGTTTCCTAATCCTTCACCAACAGACGCCCCTCTAACTAATCCAGCTATATCGATAAACTCAAAAGTAGTAGGTACTGTTTTATCAGGTATACATACCTCTGTCAAAAATTCCAATCTATTATCCGGAACTGTTACAATCCCTTGATTTGGTTCAATTGTTGCAAACGGATAGTTTGCCGCTAAAATGTTTTGTTTCGTTATTGCATTAAATAAAGTTGATTTACCAACATTGGGCAAACCAACTATTCCAGCTTTTAAACTCATAATTCTCACCTCGTGTTTTTTCAACTTGTGTATTATATCACAATTTTTTTTTAGAAACAATGAAGTTTTCCAAACTTTATAAAAAGACAAGATTTTTAACTTGTCATTTTTAAAGAGTTGGATAAGTAATTGGTCCCAAAGGAAGACCTATGATAAACCACCCAATCACAATAAGGATTAATAGTCCGGCAGTTATTAAGATAGTTGGCATGATTAATTTATACATACCTAAGATAGTGACTTTTTTATTTTCCCAATAACTTTGAACAAATCCAACCATTATTATAAAATATATATATAACGGTGTAATTGCTTTTCCAATTCCATCTGCAGATTTAAAAATTAATTGTGTAAAATCTGGCGTTATATTAGATCTCATAAATAACGGTACAATTAAAGGCGACATCAGCATCCATTTAGAAAGTGTTGACGGAATTAATATTCCAATTAATATCGTTATAATAAAGAGCATTATTATTAAAGGTGCTCCAGAAAATTCTAAGCCAGCCATAAAAGTAATTAATTTAGTCGCTATTACTTCTCCAATATTAGTCCAATTTATAATCGCAATTAATTGTGATAAAAAGAATAAAAGCACTAAAACATATCCAATTCCATTTAATTTTTTAAATACTTGATTAATGTAATCTTGTTCTTTTGTTATGTTTTTAGAAAACTTGCCATATACATAACTAGTAATTATAATAATAAACATCATTATATATGGAAAACCTTCTTTAAAAGAGGCGTTTTCAGAAAACAAACTTGATATATAAGTTGGCGACTCCGGATCAAGTAAAATTCCCGAATATGGTAAATCTGGTAATATACAATATATTAGTATTGCCGTCAACAAGATAAATGTTACACCACTTAAAAGGAGTGGTGTTTTTTTGTTTTCATCGGTTTCGATTATTTCCAACTCTTCCTTCTTTATTTTAGGAAGTTTAGGCGTTATTTTCTTTTCGATACTGTATGTTAAAACAAAGATTATAAGTATGACAGAACTCATCATAATATATAAATTGGATGTTAAATGAAATTTATAATCTTGATCCACATCGATTTTGGCAGCTAATTCAGTTAATTGCCCTAATAAATAATCATTGTGATTAAAGATAAATCCAAATCCATAACCAAGTGTTAGCCCTAAAAAAACAGTAATAATACCCGAAATTGGATTTTTGTCTACTTCTTTATATATAAGTGCAACTAAAGGCATTAATATTAAATAACTATAATCACCCAAAAATGATAAAATTGCACTAAAAGTTAATACTAAAAAAGTTAATATAATTGGTTTTAATTTCTTAAATGGAGTGGCAATTGGTTTTATAATTCCACTGTAATCCAAAAAATAAATTGTTATAAAAGAAACAACTAATAACCCTAACGGTTCAAGTATTTGAAAATTTGTTATTGAATTACCAAGAACAAATTTTATTCCCTCTATAGAAAAAATATTTTTAACTGTAACAAGTGATGTTTCAAGAGCATTATTAACAATTGTTGTTTTTTGCCCCTCGATTCCTAATAACGATAAAATTGCACTAATGACAATAACAATTGCAGTGATTAATAAAATTGATATAATCGGATTCTTACCAATTTTTATTTTTTCTTTTTGTTTTTTTATCATATATCCTCCTAGTAAGTTATTATTTTTTTAACTTTTTTATTAAATTCAATTCGAGGAAGCATAATACTTCTTCCGCAATTGGCACATTTGATTTTAATATCGGCACCAACTCTAGTAACAACCCATTCATTGGTGCCACAAGGGTGTTGTTTTTTCATTATGACAATACTACCTATTTTATATTTTTTATCCATTTTCTCTCCTAATTAATCATTAAATCTTCTTTGTGTTTTAATAACGCAATTTTAATGTTGCTTAATATTTCGTTTCTAGCTTCTTCCTCTTTTTCTGGTAGTACTTGAACTTTAATTCTGTATTCAGTTAGGGCATTTGTTATTGAATTAATACCAATCAACTCTATTTTATCTTTAATTATGGACATTTCTGAATTTAATTTCGAACAAACTTCAGTTAACATTTCCTTAGTTTTCTCTACATTATAATCCGCCGGAACAGGGATATCTAAAATTAAAATCGGATTTTCAATACTATGATTAACAGTTTGATCAACATATCTATTAGGAATTGTTTTTATTTCACCAGTATATGATAAAATTTTAGTTGTTTTTAATCCAAAACTAATTACCTTTCCCCTGAAATTACCAATCGTAATATGATCACCAACAGCATATTGATTTTCTAAAATAATAAACAATCCTGCTATAAAATCTTTTAAAATATCTTGAAATGATAAACCAATAACTAAACCTGCAACTCCTAATGAAGTTATAATTGCTTTTGTTTCAACTCCCAATGCATCTAAAATAATTAAACCACAAAAAGCAATTACTATGTATTTAATAATATTAGTAAAAACACTAATAATGGTATTTTTTCTTCTTTCATCTATTCTTTTAATTGAGAATATACGATAAATTACTCTCTTTAATATTAAATATATAATAATACTAAATAAAATTGTAGAACTTGGTATTATAATTTCTTGCTTTAAAAATTTTTCCAAATATCCTCACTACTCCTTTATATTTAATATTTCCAAAATACGATTTAAATCTGCTACATTATTAAAATTAATTACAATTTTATTATCTTTCACTTTAATTTTTGTATCTAATTTGTCGCTTAATAAATCTTCTACCAATTTATAATTTTCATTCTTTTCTGGAATTGGACGATTAATTTTAACTCGCCTTTCAAATTGTTCACCATCAGCCACTTTTTCAAGTTCTCGAACTGGTATTTTTTGATTAATAATTTTGGTTGCCGTTTCAATAATTTGATTAGAATCTTCCAATTTACTTAAAACTCGTGCATGGCCCATTGAAAGCTTCTTACTTATAATCATATCTTGAACTTCTTTTGGTAATCTTAAAAGTCCTAAAATATTAGTAATATGACTTCTACTCTTACCTACTTTTTTAGCCAACTCTTCGTGGGTTATTTTTAATTTTTCTAACATCAATTGATAAGCTAGAGCTTCTTCAATCGCACTTAGGTTCTCTCTTTGTAAATTTTCCAAAACAGCTATTTCCATCATTTGAGCATCAGTAAAATTACGAACAATAGCAGGTACTGTTTCAAGACCCGCCTTTTCACTTGCACGAACTCTTCTTTCTCCAGCGATTATCTCATACCCTTTAATAGTTTTCTTTATAATAACAGGCTGAATTACGCCATGTTCTTTAATTGAACTAGCTAGTTCTTCAAGGGCTTCTTCATCAAATACTTTTCTCGGTTGATAAGGATTTGGTCGTAAATCACTTAACTTTATATCAACTATTTCCTCGCGATTAGCGGTTTCATAAATTTTCTTTTCAACATTAGCAAGGTCTAAGTTTTCACTATTAAATAATTGTTCTAACCCCATTCCGAGTGCTCGTTTTTTATTTTCCATTTCGTTCAATCACTTCCTTAGCTAGATTTAAGTACGCTTCTGTCCCTCTACTTTGGGGATCATACGCCAAAATTGGTTTACCATGGCTAGGAGCTTCTGATAAACGAACCAATCTTGGAATAATTGTATCATATACACGTTCCTTGAAATAACTTTTTATTTCTTCTACAACTTCTAAACCTAATTTTGTTCGACTATCTAACATAGTTAATAAAACACCTTCAATATCAAGTGTAGGATTAAGATTTTTTTGAGCTAACATTATTGTGTTTAATAATTGCATAATTCCTTCTAGTGCAAAAAATTCACATTGAACAGGTATTATAACAGAATCACTAGCTGTTAAAGCATTGGTTGTTAAAATACCTAATGATGGAGGACAATCAACAATAATATAATCAAACATTTCTCTTGCTTCATCTAAATATTTTTTTAGTTGTCCACCTTTTGCAAAACCTGGCTCTTGACGACTTTTATCCATTAATTCAATATCAACACCTGCTAAATTAATTGTAGCAGGAATTACATATAAATTTTTAAATTTTGTTTTAACTATTACCTCTTTTAAAGTTGTAGTATCAATTAGTAAATCATAAATACTTTTATTAATATCTGCTTTATTTATACCAATACCAGTAGTTGTATTCCCTTGAGGATCTAAATCTACTAGTAAAACCTTTTTTCTAAGAATCCCTAATGAGGCTGCCAAATTGATACTAGATGTTGTTTTTCCAACTCCACCTTTTTGATTAACAAGCGAAATTATTTTTCCCATTATATCACCATTTTCTACAAGAATATCTCATATTCATTTTAACATAAACTAACAAATAAATCTAGGAAATGACTCTAATAAAAAAGATNTTTTAACTAATATCTTTTTGAACAGAATTTGCTGCAATTGTNCCATCAGCAACAGCTGTTGTTATTTGNTAAATTTCTTTTTTTATAACATCACCACATGCATATACTTTATCTATATTAGTACGCATGTGTTCATCAACAATAATATAATCATTATCTAATTCAATTCCAAGACTAATCAGATAATTAGTATCTGGAATATATCCAATGTTGACAAATAATCCATCAATCTCTATTAATTCTTCAACTTTTTTTATTTTAACTTTTATAGCACTCAATTTATTGTTTGTTGGGATCAACTTACTTACTGTACTGTTATATTTAATTTCAATATTTTTTAGATGCTTCAACTTTTTTTGTGTAGTTTCCTCAGCTGTAAAATAATCTCGTCGATGAATTATTATTACCTTTTGACAAATGCTGGATAAGTAAATGGCATCTTCGATTGCACTATTGCCACCACCTACAACGGCAACAATTTTATCCTTATAAAAAGAACCGTCACATAGTGCACAGAAGCCTACTCCTTGCCCAATCAACTGCTCTTCGTTTTCAAGACCTAATTTTCGAGGAACGCGTCCACTGGCTATAATAACAGATTTACTTTTTATTTTTTCTAAATCAGTTTGAATTATTTTATAATCCCCTAAATCTTTTATTTCTAAAACATTTCCATATCTGTAAGTAACACCGTTTTCAATAATTTGTTTATACATGTTTTGTGATAAAATAGAACCTTCTATTGTTGGAAANCCGGGATAATTTTCAATATTAAAAATGTTATTTAACTTTCCACCAGGTGCGCTTTTTTCAATTATCGCCACATTAATATTTGCGCGTTTCAAATACATAGCTGCTGTCATTCCAGCTGCACCACTACCTATTACCACACAATCAAAAGTTAACACGCTCAACATTCTCCTCATCATTATATAAATTACTTAGTTTGGAACCTTTATTCTTAATAATATATAAGATAATCCCAGCAATTATCATTAATATGGAAGTAAATTGTGCGATTTTTAGATTATGATACATCAAACTATCAGTTCTCAAGCCTTCTATAAAAAATCTTCCTATTCCATACCAAACTAGATAAAAAGCAGTTGGTTGCCCTATTTTTATATACTTGTATCTACGAACAAACAAAATAATAATGAATCCTATTAAACACCATAGTGATTCGTAAAAAAAGGTCGGATGGTAGTAAACGCCGTTAATTTGCATCCCTTCAATTACAAAATTAGGAATAAATAAACTCTTTAAAAAGGCTAAACTTGTCGCTGAGCCATAAGCTTCTTGATTAAAAAAATTGCCCCAACGTCCTATTGACTGCCCTATTAGTAAGCCCACCACAATTATATCCAATAACCTAAAAGTATTGATTTTATGTTTTTTGCTGTAAAAAATTATAAATAATAAGCCGGCAATAATGGAGCCGTGGATTGCTAATCCACCTTCCCATACTTTAAAAATATTAATAACACTAGTTTTATAATAATCCAAATTAAATGACACATAATACAATCTCGCACCAATAATCGCAAAAGGTATTAAATAAAAAAATAAATTAATCATAAAATCTTCAGTGATAGCCCATTTTTTTGCTTCGTTAATAGCTAAAGTTCCACCTATTAACAAACCCGACAAAATCATCACTGAATACCAATAAATTTTTATACTTCCTAAATCCAAAAAAATTGCATTCATCTAAGAATTCCTCCTTAATATTGGTTCAATAATTAATGCACTCATTAATAAATTCATTATTGAAATACATATAGCCACCACAAAACTCATAAGAATTCCTCCTATTTCAAAATGACTCCCCAATATAAAATCAACTATATTTAGTATAAAAACATTTATGAAGGGGTAAAATAAACCGAGTGTCAAACCAGTGATAGGTAAAGTTAACCATACCAATATAGGTTTTATAGTTTTGTTCAATACATAAATTAAGATAGCTGATACTAATCCCCAAAAACCAAAATAACTATCATCTATATAAATTGTTTTTTTAAAAATTAATGACACTGCAATTAATACTAATGCATAACCAAACATGTGTATTAACCAATCTATAAAACTATTTAACCTTTTAGATTGGTTTTTTATGATTACTATTTTCATCATCTCATCTCCTAAAAAATATTATATTATTTAATGTTGTATTTCATATTATATAATATTTCAAAAAATATTACAATTATTTACACAAAAAACATTGTGTCTGAAATACGTTATTATTATTTTCCTTTTAATTCGTATAATATATTTCTTAACTCCATAGCTTTTTCAAAATCTAAGTTTTTAGCTGCTTCCTTCATCCCTTCTTCGATATTCATCATTAAATTTATTTTTTCTTTCTTACTTAACTTTTTTGGTTCTACATTTTCAACTTTCTCTGTATTACTTATTAAATCTCTAATTTCTTTTTTAATTGTTTTGGGTATTATATTATTCTCATCATTGTATTTTTGTTGAATAGAGCGACGACGATTTGTTTCTTTTATAGCAATTTCCATAGACTCACTAATAACATCAGCATACATTACAACTCGACCATTTTCATTTCTAGCTGCTCTACCAATTGTTTGAATTAAACTTCTATGACTACGAAGGAATCCTTGTTTATCAGCATCTAAAATAACTACCAAGCTTACTTCAGGTAGATCAAGTCCTTCTCTTAATAAATTGATTCCTACTAAAACATCATATTTTCCAATTCTTAAATCTCTAATTATTTTTAATCTTTCTAAGGTTACAACCTCACTGTGTAAATATGCCACCTTTATGTCCATCTTTTTCAAATAAGCGGTTAATTCTTCTGCCATTTTTATCGTTAATGTTGTGATTAACGTTCTTTCGTTTTTCGCAATTTGTTCATGAATATTACTTATTATATTATCAATTTGACCTTTTGTGGGTTTTACCTCAATAATAGGATCTAAAAGACCCGTCGGCCTTATTATTTGTTCCACGACCAAATTCTTACTCTTTTCTAATTCATAATTCCCAGGTGTTGCCGAAACGTAAATAACGTTTTTTACTTTTTTTTCAAATTCTTCGAATTTTAGTGGTCGATTATCTTTAGCGCTNGGTAATCTAAAACCATATTCTACTAAGTTTGTCTTTCGAGCTTGATCACCATTATACATTCCACCAATTTGTGGAATAGTTACGTGGGACTCATCTATAACTAACAAATAATCTTCACCAAAAAAATCAATTAAAGTAGTTGGTGTTTCACCTGCCTTTTTTAAGGCAATATGACGAGAATAGTTTTCAACACCTCGACAAAAACCAGTTTCTGCCAACATTTCCAAATCATAATTGGTTCTTTCGGACAATCTCTGATACTCTAATAATTTACCTTGACTTTTAAATTTTTGAAGTTGTTCTTCTAATTCTTCACGGATATTATTGATTGCGATTTTTAATTTTTCTTCACTAGTAACAAAGTGACTAGCAGGAAAAATACTAATTGATTTTTTATTACTTATTATTTCACCAGTTAAAGTGTTGAATTCGTTGATTTTTTCAATTTCATCACCAAAAAAATCAATTCTTAATGCCTGACCATGTTGACTTATTGGCACAATTTCTAAAATATCTCCTCTGACTCTAAAGGATCCCCTTTTTAAATCTATATTGTTCCGTTCATATAGCATATCAATTAATTTTTCAATAATGACATCCCTATCTATTTGATCGCCAACGTTTAAAGTTAGAGTTTTGNTTTTATATTCTTCTATCTCACCTATACCGTATATGCAAGATACTGATGCTACAACAATAACATCTTTGTGGTTTAAAAGCGCTGAAGTTGCCGAATGTCTTAGTTCATCTATTTCATCATTAATTGAAGCGTCCTTTTCAATGTATGTATCTGTTTTAGCTACATAAGCCTCTGGNTGGTAATAATCGTAGTACGAAACAAAATACTCTACACGATTGTTTGGAAAAAGTTCTTTTAGTTCGCTATAAAGTTGTCCCGCTAGTGTTTTATTGTGAGCAAGAACAAGAGTTGGTTTTTGAATTTTTTCGATAACATTTGCTATTGTAAATGTTTTACCAGTACCTGTTGCACCTAATAAAACTTGATGCTTTTTATTTTCTTTTATTCCGGTTATTAATTGTTTAATTGCTTGTGGTTGATCACCTGATGGTTTGTATTTTGACTTTATTTTGAACATTTTTTCACTCCTTCCATTCTTATTTATTTTAACACCTTTTCTAGATATTAACAATGATTTAAATTTATTAGTTATACTGCGGCTTTAATTATAAAAAAACTGCATTACTGCAGTTTTATTCATTTTTATTTATCTTAAATGTAATGTGATAACTATCTCCAAAATCTAGTTCATCTAAATCAACATAAAATCCTAAATTTTCAATTTTTTTAGAATACTCACGTATTTCATTTAGAACCTCATTAAAACTTTTGGTTGCATTTTCATTGATTTCGGTATCATTAACACCAGGAATCGTATAATCAACCTTATAATCATCATTATAAATATTTGCTGAATTAGAATCAAATATTTGATTATTTTGACTATTATCAAGATCATCAAAGTTAAAATTATAATCTGGTGCTGTAAATGTATTATTATTTAAGATTGTAGTCTCTTCTGAACTTACTTCATTATTTTCAGTTTTGGGTGTATCAAAAACATCAGTGTTATTAATTTCTGAAAAGATGGTTTCACTACTTTCTATATTATCANTTTTATTTTCATTCGCTTCATTATTTTCAATATTATCGAAATTACTTTCAGTTGATGAAGTTAAATCAAAATTAAAATTATCAAAATAGTTATCTGGAGTTGCTTCTTGATTATCATTTTCGCTAATAAAACTAAAAAATTTTCCAGAAATAAGATTAGAATCCTCATTATCTTTTGGTTCTTCGGGTTTCTCATCGATAAACTCTTCATCTACTTTTAATAAACTATCAAAATCTACTGGAGGCTTTTCGACGTTGATTTCTTCAGCATTTTGTTCTATTTTATCAATATCTAAAAATCCTGGTTTAAAATCAGTTTCTTGTTCGTTGATTGAATCTAGACTTTCACTTGCTGGGTTAATTAGTTGCTCTTTTGGATCAAATTCATCAAAAATTTCTATTTCTTCAATAATAGGTGAAGATGGTATATTAAAAATTCCCTTCGGTTCTTCTTTATTCATAAAAATATCCTCTCTCAGGTTTTTTTCCGTACTCTCCTCAGTGTTTAATAATTTATCTATTTCCTTATCAGTTTTTCGAACAGTTAGTCGTTCTTTAATTATTCTATTTAACATCTCTTTTTGTTGCTCTTTTGGATCAAGTCTCAATAAAGATCTAGCATGTCTTTCAGAAATTTGATTATTTAACAAAGCTTCTTGAACTTCCTCATCTAGATTTAATAGACGAAGTTTGTTNGATATAGTAGATTGCGTACGATCTANTTTAGTTGCTAAAGACTCCTGATTTAAATACCCCATATCTAATATTTTTTTATATGAAATTGCTTCTTCAATTGGTGTCAAATCTTTTCTTTGTATATTTTCTATTAGAGCAACCTCAGCGCTGTCGCGGTCATTTAAATTATTAATAATAGCCGGAATAGTTTCTTTTCCTGCCAAAACACTAGCCTTATATCTTCTTTCACCTGCTATAATTTCATATTTATCTCCAATTTCCCTTACCAAAATAGGTTGAATCACACCATGCTCCTTAATTGAACCAGCTAATTCATTAATTGCATTTTCATCAAATTTTATTCTGGGTTGAAATCTATTTGGTAAAATATCATCCAGTTTTAACTCAAGTACTCTCTTTTCTTCCACAACGGTACCTCCTTTTTATTCTTTTATAGATATATAATACTATATTTTGGGAAATAAAACAATGTTTTTTGGGAAATATTTCCCAAAAAAAATAAAGTGATTTTTTTATTCACTTTATAATGGTTTTTTCTTGATTTTTTCCACTCTTCTAGGATACATTTTATCTGTTTTTTGACTTTTTCGAATTAATACTAAACTTCTTACGCTGTTTTCGAATGGTAAATGAAATTCTTTTATCTCTATTAATTCACTTTTCAGTTTATTTAATGCGTTTTCAGATGAATTTATTTCCCGGGAAATATTTCCTTTCATGGAAATAAAATATTTGTCGATTTTTGTTATTGGGATACAATATTCCAACAAAATATTTAAGGGTGCTACTGCACGGGCAGTTACAACATCAAATTTCTCTTTATTTTTTTGACCAAAATCTTCAATTCTACTATGAATAGCAACAACTTCTTTAAGATTTAACTTGTTTATAACTTCATTTAAAAAGTTTATTCGTTTCATTAAAGAATCTATTAAAGTAACCTTTAATTCTGGATATAAAATTTTAATTACAATGCCAGGAAATCCTGCTCCTGACCCTACATCACATAATGTACTTTCCTGGTCTAAGTTAATTATTTTAACTATTGTAGCTGAATCGTAAAAGTGTTTTAAATACACATCCTCTTTTTGGGTAATACTAGTCAAATTTATTTTTTTATTCCACTCAATTAACAGTTTATAATATTTTTGAAATTGCTCTAATTGAGTAATTGTAAGTTCTATTCCTAATTTACTCATCTCTTTAATAAAGTTATCTTCAGTCATTTTTATCACCTTTTTTCAAGTATATCATAAGTATTGATATATCTGACGGGTTAACACCGCTAATTCTAAGTGCTTGTCCTAGTGATGTTGGTCTAATTTGCTTTAGTTTCTGAACTGCCTCACTAGCTAAATTATGAATTTTTTCATAATCTATGTTCTCTGGAATCTTTTTTGCTTCTAATTTTATCATTTTCTCTGCTTCTTTTTGAGCTTTGTTAATATATCCTTCGTATTTAATGTTTATTTCTACTTGTTCGATTATTTCTTGTTCAAAGGGAATATCAATAAACTGGCGAAGTTTAGAAATAGTTATTTCCGGTCTTTTTAAGATATCATACATTGTTATTCCATCTTTTATAAGAGCTGAATTAATACTTTTTAAATAATCATTTATTTCATTAGTTGGATTTAATTTACTTATTTTTAATAATTTTTCTAATTGTTCAATATTTTTGGTTTTTGCTTTAAATTTACTATATTGCTCCTCATTAATAAGCCCTGCATCGTATCCTTTTTGTCTCAATCTTATATCAGCGTTATCATGGCGCAAAAGTAAACGATATTCTGCTCTGGAAGTAAGTAGACGATAAGGGTCGATTACACCCTTTGTTACTAAATCATCGATTAATACACCTATATAAGCTTCGTTTCTTTTTAAAATTAAAGGTTCTTTTCCTTCTAATTTGAAAGATGCATTTATTCCGGCAATTAATCCTTGACATGCTGCTTCTTCATAACCACTAGTACCGTTAATTTGCCCGGCCGTATATAAGTTTTTAATAATTTTTGTTTCTAAACTTTGCTTTATTTGAGTTGGATTAATCGCATCATATTCGATTGCATAAGCGTATTTTAAGATTTTAGCATTTTCCAAACCTTCTATACTACGAACTAACTGTTCTTGGATATCATAAGGCATACTTGTTGATAAACCCTGCATATAAATATCGTCATAATATCTACTTTCTGGTTCTAAAAAAATCTGATGACGATCTTTATCACTAAATCGAACAACTTTGTCTTCAATTGATGGGCAATATCTAGGTCCTACACTAGTGACATCTGCTAAACCACCATACATGCTAGATTTAGTTAGATTATCATTAATAATTTGATGAAGTTTTTTATTAGTATATGTTAAATAACAAGGTTCTTGTTTTTCAATGTCATAATCATAATTAATATCATGATTAAATCTTAATGGTATCTTATCACCAGTTTCGATTTTTGTTTTACTAAAATTAATAGAATTTTTATCAATTCGAGGTGGGGTTCCTGTTTTTAGACGAATAATTTGAAAACCTAATTTTTTTAAATTATCACTTAAGTATAGACTAGGTTCTTCATTATGTGGACCTTTTCTAGTTCTAGTATCTCCTATTAAGATATCAGATTTTAAATAAGTACCCGTTGTTAATATTACAATCTCACCTAAAATTATACTTTCATCTTTTAAAATAACACCTTTTATTTTTTGTTCTTCTATAATTAAATCTTCAACCATACCTTCTAAAATATCTAAATTTTTTTGATTTTTTAAGACCTTTATCATTTCTTTTGGATAAACTATTTTGTCAATTTGTGCTCTTAAACTTTGAACAGCAGGTCCTTTCTTACTATTTAATTTTTTTATTTGAATTTGGGATTTATCGGCAATTTTGCCCATTTCTCCACCTAAAGCATCTATTTCTCTAACAACAACTCCCTTTGCACTGCCTCCAATTGATGGATTACACGCCATATCGGCAATGTTATTTATGTTACTAGTTATCAGCAATGTTTTGTGCTTTTTTCGTGCTGATGCTAAAGCTGCCTCACAACCTGCATGACCCCCACCAACTACAATTATTTCATATTTCATTTTTACACCCCCTACTATTAGTTTTGTTAGTTAAATTGAAAAAAGGTTAAAAAACCTTTTTACCATAAACTGTGTTTTTTCATTTCTTGTTTTATTTCTTTTAACATATATTTAATCCCTTTATTTAATAAGATTTGAACTAAATCCCACCCAGTGCCTCTATTTCCCTCTATTATTAATGGACCTTTTTCCATATCTATTAAAGGAGTTAAGCCTCCGCATGAAAATTATCTACGACAGTATTCCCTTTTCCGATTCTTGCGGCCATAAAAAATATATCGGCCTTACCATTTATTGCAAAAGTCATTAATTCCGCTCTCTACACCTCAATCTTTGTATTAAAAGTATAACACAAATAGTGTTAATAAACAATTATTTACTTTCCTAAACAAAACTGTTTAAATAATTGTTCTATCAACTCATCTTCGTACGTTTCTCCAATTATTTCCCCTAATTGTTGCCATATATTTTTAAGATCTATCTCGAGCATATCTATATATTCTGAATTAACTATTCCTTTTTCAATATCTTCAATAATTTTTACTATATTTTTTAATATTGAAATGCTTCTAGCATTTGTTAAATAAGTTAAATCTTGTGTAATAATTTTTTCTAAATTATACATTTCTTTGATACAATTTTTTAATTCTTCAAAACCTAAATTATCTTTAGTACTCATATAAACAATATTACTATCTGTCAGATATTTTTCTTCAATTTTTTTATCTAAATCTATTTTATTAATTATAATTATATGATTTTTATATTTTAATTTAGAAATAATTTCTAGGTCCTCTTTTGTTATTTCTTCATTATTATTTAAAACATATAACACTAAATCTGATTTATCAGTTAATTCTAAACTCTTTTTTACTCCAATGCTTTCTACAACATCCTCTGTTTTTCTTATTCCGGCTGTATCAATTATATTTAATAATAAACCACCTATATTAAGTGTACCTTCCACAATATCTCTTGTTGTTCCTGGAATATCAGTGACAATCGCTTTATCCTCATCTATTAATTTATTCAAAATACTACTTTTACCAACATTTGGTTTTCCTATTATAACTGTTTTTATTCCTTCTTTTATTATTTTTCCATTTTCGCTTTCTTCAAGTATTTTAGTTATTTGTTTTTTTATGTTTTTCATTTTCTTTTCTAAATCCTTAATAGTAAGCTCTTCAATATCTTCATATTCTGGATAATCAATATTTACTTCTATATTAGCAATCACTTCAAGAATTTTTTGCCTTAAAGTTTTTATTAAATTAGAAACTTTACCTCCAACTTGATTTATTGCTAATTCACGTGATTGTTCAGTTTTAGAATTAATTAAGTCCATAATTCCTTCAGCCTCAATTAAATCTATTCTTCCATTTAAAAAAGCTCTTTTAGCAAACTCTCCTGGTTCTGCTAAACGACATCCTATATTTAATAACATTTCTAATATTTTATTGGTGGTTGCAATTCCACCATGACAATTAATCTCGACAATATTTTCACGTGTAAAAGTTTTAGGAGCATGCATTACAGAAATTAAAACTTCATCAATTATTTTTTCATTTTCACTTATGTGACCATAATTTATCGTGTGAGAAGCAACTTTTTCTAAATTTTTACCTATGAAAATACTATTTACCTTTTTTATGGCATCATCACCACTAACNCGTATTATTGAAATTGCTCCAATTCCAAGTGCTGTAGAGATTGCAACAATTGTATCATTCATTTTATCACCACAATCTATTTAATTCCTTTCATTTATATTTTTTTTACTTAAAGTTGGTTATTAAGTATTATATATCATAATATTTATTTTGCAAACAAAAAACAATTATTTTATTAATATAAACAATTGTTTTATTTGTTCTACCCTTTATATTTAATCATTATATAACGGTTAGGCTCACTTCCGCTACTTTCACTTTCTAATTCATGGAAAGTACTTATAACTGTATGAACAATTCTTCTTTCATATGAATTCATTGGATCAAGCTGAACGTCGACTTTAGTTTTCAACACTTCTTTACAAATTTTTTTAACTTCATATTCTAAATATTTTCTTTTTTTAGATTTGTAATCAGAAACGTCAATATTAAGTTTTATATTGAAAGGTGTTTTATTATTTAATATTTGTTTCAATAAAGACTGGATAGCTGCTAGGGTTTTTCCATCCTTACCTATAATTATAGAATTGTTTGATGTAATTAGATTTACATTTAGTAATTCTTCTCTAATTTTTATTTCACACTTTATATCCACATTNATTAGTTCTGATAATCTTGAAAAATNATCTTTTATAAATGAGATTAAATCAATGTTTTTTAAAACAGCTAACTCACACTTCCTACCTTTAAATAATCTACCTTCAATTTCATTGTAATTTGCTAAAA
>JGI24709J26583_10000463_pt1 | contig 34291 bp, 26 predicted proteins | sample BioPla2DNA1_FD_26583 | JGI IMG/M metagenome (IMG submission 26583) | reverse complement strand
TATTCCGACAAAAGCAGCCTTAAGCCTTAAAAACTACTGCCAAGCTAATATGCGCCTTCCGCTTTCTTTTCCCGCCCCTGAAACATTTAAATCAATAGAAAAAGCATTACAACAAATAAACTAATTTTTTTGCAGGAGCCTATCTTTTGCAACAATTAATAGATTTCATAACAGCAATCATAAGAGATTTAACCCTTCTGGACTTTCTGGATCTAACTGTAGTAGCAGTAGCGGTCTATTTAGCCCTGACACTTATTGAAGGCTCGAGAGCCTACAATCTCATAAAAGGTCTAGGCATCATACTGCTAGTGACTGTCATAGCTACAAATATCAAGCTGAATACGGTCGGATGGATACTTACAGGCATTTTGCCAACAGGTTTCGTAGCCATGGTTATCATCTTCCAGCCGGAAATAAGACGATTACTTGAAGACATTGGCAAAGGCAGACTATTTTCGGAACATCGTTTCAGTGACGATTCAGTAGACGATCTGACTGAAGAAATATGCAAAACTGTTGAAAGCTGCTCCAAAAAACGTATTGGAGCTCTCATAGTTTTTGAACAAGCTATAGGTCTAAGGGACTTTATAAACAACGGTGTCAGATTGCAATCCAAAATTTCTTCCGAACTTATGACTACAATTTTCTTGCCTTTTACCCCTCTGCACGACGGTGCCATAATAATCAGAGGCAAAACTCTGGAAGCGGCAGGCTGCTTCTTGCCTACAGCCAGCAATCACAATGAAATAGCCAAAGAGCTTGGCTCTAGACATAGAGCGGCTGTAGGAGTAACTGAAATAACAGATGCTCTTGTAATAGTAGTAAGTGAAGAAACAGGAGCTATTTCCAAAGGCAGAACTGGAAAACTTACAAGAAACCTTACCATGGACGATGTCAGAAAACATATAAAAGAAGCGCTTCAATACAGCGAAAAACACTTCAAAGGGACAAACAAATGAAAAGAAATGTTTGGCTCTGTTTTTTTTCTATTCTGTTAGCATGTCTTGCCTGGATCCACGTGAACATCATAGTTTCACCGCGAGTCAAGAGAGAAGTCACAAGCCAGCTTGTTTTCAAAAACATTCCTCCGAATGTCAGAATCAAGCCTCTAGAACAAAAGGTCAGAGTAAAACTCGAAGGCGGCAGAAAACATTTCATATTTTCTACTATGTCTTACGACTCTTACCTTTCTGCAACACCCACAGTCGATCTTTTAGGTGTGCCTGCAACTATCAGAGATACATTCATACTTCCTGTCAACGTTTTTGTAACTAACGAACTAGAGGTCACTCAGACTATACCTACAGAAATATCTGTAGAAGTTATACCTGTTGCAACCCTGACATTCGATGTCAATATAATCTCTGAAGGCGAAATGAGAGACGGACTGTTAGCAGATCCGCCAGTCTTATCTCCTGCAAAAGTAGACGTATCCGCTCCTCTGGAAATTCTGACAAAGATACAGTCCTGTGAAGTATCTCTTTCCTATAGCGAAATAAGCAATTCCATAAGTGAATCCAGAGAAATTCGTATTTCACCCTTGCTTAATGAAGAAAATAAAGAGTATGTAACCATAACTCCGCCAAGAACCAATATAGCTGTAGCTGTCAGAAAAGGTTATCCGCAAAGAGTTCTGCCTCTTGCCAAACCCGTCTTCACAGGAGAACTTCCGGAAGGCAAAAACTTGAAAAGCTGGGAAATGTCACCTCAATATGTAGAAATTTCAGGCTCCACGAAGCATCTGAATAAAATAAGAACGCTGGTTACTGAGCCTGTCGATCTTTCAAATTTCACTGAAGACGTTACTGTTCCCCTGAAACCTCTTTTCCCGGATCATACCTTTGAGTTGATTTCAACATCGACTCCAATTCTCCAACTATTTTTGGAGGATATTCCCGTAACCAAACAAATTGCCCAGATTCCAGTCACGGCTCTTTCATCGCCGCAGCAACGCATAACTTTTAAAGACAGCAACCATGCTTCGCTCGAAATAAAAGGCCTAATGAAAGATCTGAACCCGATAATAAACCATCTGGATAAAAGCAAACTCATAAAACCTCTAAGCCTGAAAGAACTCGCACCTGGCACCCATAAAATAAAACTGGAACTGAATAGTGATTTTTCAAACAACATAGAGTTTGCTTTAACCCCTGAATTTGTTACCTGCGATATATCACTTGTTGAGCAGCACGAAACAACAATACCTGAGACCAAGGAAAATAAAGAACCCCAAAAGGAAGACAATGGACTATAGCAACAAATACTATGAACTTTTCACCAATGCAAACAAAGACCAGAAGCATCAATATCTGGATGAAATAGAGAAACGCCCGGCAAACGAGGAACTGATTCCATTTCTGATAGACTGCCTCGCCGACCAAACTTGGAGCATCAGAAAACATTCGGCCAAAATACTCCAGAACTATGGCGATAAAGCCTTTCTGCCGCTTTCAAACTCTCTCAACTCCAGAAATCCGGATGTTCAACATTGGTCATTGCACATCTTGGGGAACTTAGGTTCAAAGGCTTATCCTTCTATTTTGCGTGCTATGAAAACCTCTAATGACGAGATCCGCTATTTCGCCTGCATTTTAATAGGAGAAAAAAAGATTTCGCAAGGCGTCTCTCTCCTTTTGAAAGCCCTCGGCGATGAGAAATGGCGAGTTCGTAAAGCTGCTTCAGACGCTTTGGTCAACTTCGGCGACGAGATAGTTCCTCAGCTTGAGCAAATAATGAAAGTCACAAACGATAGAGATATCATTTTCTGGACTATAAAGACATTAGGCAAACTAGGCTCTGCCGCAAGAAAATTTCTGTTAGAAGCACTCAAATCAGGCAACAAACAACAAAAATATGTCATAGCCGCAGCATTGGGCGAATCGGGCGATGTACGTGTCATCAAGGTATTAATAGAGTCTCTTGCTGATCACGATTGGTCAATTCGAAAGGCAGCAACCCTTGCTCTCGGCGAAATAGGAGAAAAAGCAACCGACTTGATGCTCCAATATCTTGCCTCTGAAAATCCCGAAATTCGCGATGGTTGTATAAGAGCTCTATCAAAGTCAGGAGAATCTTCTCTAAGACGAATGTTTGAAGAAATTATCAAAATGGACGAGAATAAACGATATCTTGTCAGGGGCTCCATGGTAAAAATAGGTTCCCCCTTAACCGACCCGCTTTTAAAAGCATTCGACACCCAAGTTCCTGAAATGTTGACTTTTGCCGCCGCTGCCCTCGGAGAAATAGGCAGCCCAAGAGCAGTTCCTGTCTTGATAAAAGGCTTAGCAAACCCTGACTGGAACGTAAGAAGAACCTGTGCCTATGCCCTCACTGAAATAGGCGAAAAGGGCGTAGACAAAATCGCAGAAGCCTTGAAAAGCGACAATGAAGATGCGCGCTATTGGGTAACAAAAATCCTTGAATCTATAGGTGATGCCGGAGCGCCCTACCTGGCAAAAGCCTTAAAAGATCCCAGCCGTGAAATACGCTTCTTCGCTGCTAAATCTTTGGGAAAAACAATGACTCCAGACATAGCAAAAACAATGCTGCATGTTTTGGATGATCCCGTTTGGAGTGTAAGAAAAGCAGCAGCAGAAAGTCTTATCAAAGCAGATAATCTGCCTCTAAAAGAAATGCTCCATCATATTTCCAGCGACAACGAAAATATCGCCTACTGGTTCAAGCGTATAATCAGCGAATCAGGACACAAATACGTAAGAGACATAATTGAAGCTCTAAGAAGAGGAGACTCAGAACTGAGAATTTATGCTGCACAAGCAGCTGGCCTCATTTCCGCTCCTGACATAACAACAGCCCTTATTTTAGCCTTAAACGATGACAGCGAGTGGGTCAGAATTTATGCTGCTATATCATTAGGCAACACAGGCGACGAAAGAGCCATCATACCTTTGATTAAATGTTTCTCCGACAGAAACAAAGAAGTCCATAGAACCGTTCTGAGTATATTTGAAAAAATCGGACCGAAAGTTCAAGAAGAGCTGAAAAATGCCCTCGCAAGTGACAACCCGGAACTAAAATCAAATGCGGTTTTAGCTCTTGCATACATGAAAGAGCCCTCAGCACTCGATGAAATTCTGCTCTTATCCCAAGACAACAATCCGACAGTAAGACTCACAGCTATAGAAGCTTTGGGTTCTTATCCGTCTTTTAAAACCAGAGCAATACTTGCAGACCTTTTACGCGACAATGACAGAAAAATACGAATTAAAACTGCTCGAGCCTTTGCTGCCTTGGGACAAGAAGAAGACGTTCTGACTCTTATTCAACATGCCGCAACCGCTAAAGCTCAAGGGGAAGCTCAAACTATTCAAAACATACTGGCTGCAATGGCCAGACAAAATCCCAACCTCTTCGCAAACCTTATGATAAGCGAACAAAGCAGAGTTCAAGCAGCGGTCTTTAACGCTCTGGTCAGTGCAGGTCTTGACATTCTGCCGCGCCTGACTCAAATCACTATGGAATCTCAGAATGACAAACTGGCAGAAGCCTGCCGAAAAGTTATTACAGAAATAAAACAGCCCCGCGAAACATTTTTCTATGCAAGATAAACGTATCCCTTGGTTAAAGCTTTTGCAAACAGCCTCACTAGGACCTACTCTCTTAGCGGGCTTAATAAAGTATGCAAAAACACCGGAAAGAGCTCTTTCGTGTTCAAAAGACGAATTGCTGGCTATTCCCGGCTGGGACAACCGCAGAGCGGAAAAGTTCATAAAAATTGCAGCTGAAGCTAAGCCTGCCTGCTCCCCTGAAAAACTCGACCAAGAAAATATAAAGCTTATAGATTTCAATCATCGTGATTATCCGCCATATCTTAGAGAAATACCGGATTCTCCGCTGATTTTATTCGCAAAAGGTAAAGTTATAGATTTCACTCATCCTTCTATTGCAATAGTAGGCGCAAGACAAGCTTCACAAACAGGCTACGAAATAGCCAAAGATTTTGCTGAAGAGCTGGCAAAAGCCGGTTTCAACATAATAAGCGGATTGGCTCTGGGAATAGACACTTATGCCCACTTAGGCGCATTAGCGGCAGGAAAACCCACTTATGCAGTTTTAGCAAACGGCGTAGACGTTATTTATCCAAGAAGCAATCAAAGAGTCAGAAGCAGCATCATCGAAAAGGGTGCTCTTTTATCCGAAAATCTTCCTGGAGAAACACCAAGACCGTGGTCTTTCCCAATCAGAAATAGAATTATTTCCGGAATCTCCATAGCCACTCTCGTCATAGAAGCGAGCAACAGAAGCGGTTCCTTGATCACAGCAAGACTGGCCGCTGAACAAAATCGAGAAGTCTTTGCAGTGCCTGGAAGTATAAAATCAGTAAACAGCCAAGGCACTCTTAATCTCATTAAGGAAGGTGCCTTTCTAGTCACGGATCCGCAAGATATAATTGATTATTATAAAGATATTTTGCCGGAACAGAAAATAGAACTTGAACAAACTGAGGGTTATGCATTAAATAAAGAAGAAATAAAGTTATTGGAGCAACTAAGTGCTCAACCCCTCCACTTGGATAAATTAATTGATGCAGGATGGGAGCGAGATCTTCTCTTTCCACTGCTCCTAGAGCTTGAAATGCGCAACTATCTAGTAAAATACGGTGACAATACATATCAAACGACCTATAAATATACTAAGGGACGGCAATGAAAAAAACAGACAAACCCCTATCGGAAATCATGGAAATAATGAACACCCTTATTAGACGCTTAGAAAAAAGCGACTCATCAGGTGTTTCTGTTGCGGAAGATGAAAATATTCCGCAGGAAGATGAGAACGAGAACTCAGCAGTTGCCAGACTTCTCGCCGAGGGACACTCGTTGGATGATATAGAAACAGCCATTTGGGTGCTTTCAGTTCTTTCTGAAAAAATGCACCCAATAGTCAACGGTTCACTCAGAAACAGAAACAAAGAGGGAGAAATGACGGGTGTCATGCACTTGAATCCACTTGAAGCCATACGGATGAGCCGCGAAGCTCAAAGACATCTGATAGACTTGCTGGAATCAGGTGAAATCTCTCAAATGCACTTTGAAAACGTCCTCCAACATATAGAACAAGCTGATTTACGCTCTGTTACCAAGGAAAATCTGGAACTCATAATAGCAGCAAGCAAACCTCTTACTGGTGAAGGTTTTAACAAAGACCTGTATAACAATATGTCTTTGCTTATTCAGTGATCGGAGTAGAAATGTCCAATAAATTGTTGATAGTTGAATCCCCAGGAAAAATCAAAACACTTTCGAAGTTTCTGGGAAAAGATTATACAGTCGAAGCCAGCGTAGGGCACGTTGTAGACCTGCCGCCCTCTCGTTTCGGTGTCAGCGTCAAAGATGGGTATGTTCCCGCTTTCCACGTAGTCAAAGACCGCAAAGATGTAATACTTCGTCTTCAAAAAGCGGCAAAGAAAGCAGACAAGATCTATCTGGCACCCGACCCTGACCGTGAAGGAGAAGCTATTAGTTGGCATTTGGCAACATTGCTGGACATAGATCCTGCTTCGGATTGTAGAATCACTTTCAACTCTATAACAAAAGACAATGTTCTCGCCTCACTGGAAAACCCAAGACCTATTAACTATGCATTAGTTAATGCCCAACAGTCCAGACGCATACTCGACCGTTTAGTCGGCTATAAACTTTCTCCTCTTCTATGGTCTAAAATTTGCTTAGGCCTCTCTGCAGGAAGAGTTCAATCCGTGGCAGTCATGCTGATTTGCCGCCGCGAAAAAGAAATCATGGCCTTCGTGCCAGAAGAATACTGGCATGTCGACCTTGAACTCAAAACAAACAAAAAAGAAACATTCATACTAAGACTCGCAAAAGAAAACGGCAAAAAATCAGAAGTAACAAACGCAAAACAAGCCGAAGCAATTGCAGCAAAAGTCAAAGATGCTAACATCACTATAACCGACCTGACAGAAAACTTGCGCCCGCAAAACCCGCCGCCTCCCTTTATAACAAGCACGTTACAAGCTGAAGCGGCTGCCCGATTCGGATATGCTCCGAAACGCACTATGTCCATAGCTCAAAAACTCTACGAAGGCATTGAAATAGGCAGTGAAGGACAAACAGGTCTTATAACATATATGAGAACTGACTCTGTCCGCATTTCGCCTGAAGGCCTGAAAGACATTCGTGATTTTATAGCAACAAGTTACGACAAAAAATATTCCACCTCAAAGCCTCGAGATTTCTCCACCAAAAAAGGTGCTCAAGATGCTCACGAGGCAATAAGACCAACCTTGCCCTCCAGAACGCCTGCCGCCTTGGCTCCTTTCCTCAAGAAAGACCAGCACAATATCTACACCCTTATTTGGAACAGAGCCGTGGCCTCTCAAATGGCTGAGGCACTAAACAAAGTCGTAACTCTTGAAGCCGACATAGACGGGCTTGTCTTCAGAGCAAAAGGTTCAACCAATGTTTTTGACGGTTATACAAAGCTATATAAAACCAAAAACGAAGATGGCGATACCGACAGTGTCGACAAGCAAACTCTCCCCCTTTTGAAGAAAGGCGACAAAGTCACATTAAAAAATATCAAAAAAACTCAAAACTTCACAACGCCGCCGCCTCGCTATACAGAAGCTTCCATAATACGAACTATGGAAAAAGAGGGTATAGGAAGACCTTCTACATACGCAAGCATTGTAGATACAATACAACAACGTAAATATGTAAAAAAAGAAGAAGGAAAGTTTGTCCCTTCCGACACAGCCTTTTTGGTCAATGAAGTTCTTGAAACATATTTTCCAGATCTTATAAGCCTCGACTTTACTGCTAAAATGGAAAAACACCTCGACATGGTAGAAGAAGAAGAACTCGACTGGGTAAAACTCCTTGATGACTTCTACAAACCTTTTGAAGCTGAATTGGAAAAAGCAGAAAACAATCTGGAAAAAGTCCAAATACCTACAGATGTTATATGTCCTGAATGCGAATCAATTATGCTTGCAAGAATGGGTAAAACAGGCAAATTCCTTGCTTGCTCCAATTATCCAGACTGCAAATCAACCATCAACATTCCTGACACTTTAGTGATGTTTGCAAACGGTATTCCCGAAGGTCCTATACACCTCGCGGATAAAATTTCCGAAACAGAAGAAATGGAAGAACCCGAACTTCTGGATGAAGTTTGCGACAAGTGCGGTTCACCAATGCAAGTCAAAACCGGCAGATTCGGCAAATTCATAGCCTGCTCAAATTATCCGGCATGCAAAAACACGAAGCCGATCCTGAAAGAAGTTGGAGTCAACTGCCCAGCAAAAGGCTGCAACGGTAAAATAGTAGAAAAACGCAGCAAAACAGGCCGGCTTTTCTATGGTTGCTCAAACTATCCTGACTGCACCATTACAACTTGGTCTCTGCCAACAGGCAAACTCTGCCCCCTTTGCTCTGAGCCGCTTGTATGGCACACAACAAAAAAGCTCGGCAAACACATAAAATGTTCCGATAAGAAATGCAAATATAAAGAGGAGAGCCAAGATAAATGACAAAAGCTGACTTGAAAAAAACTCCGGTAACAATCATCGGAGCAGGTCTAGCTGGCTCTGAAGCCGCTTATCAGTTCATACGTAAACAGCATCCTGTCACCCTTTACGAAATGCGTCCAACAAAAACTACGGGCGCTCACACCACAGATCTCTTAGGAGAACTGGTATGCAGCAACTCTCTGGGCAGCAACGTTCACGACAGGGCTTCTGGCCTGCTAAAAGAAGAAATGCGTTTGATAGGCAGCTATATGATGGATACAGCTTATAAATACAGAGTGCCTGCCGGCAACGCTTTAGCGGTAGACAGAGATGCCTTTGCTAGAGAAATCACCAGATACATAAAAAACCATAACTTGGTAGATTTTAAAAATGAAGAAGCCTTGGAAATCCCCAAAGAAGGCTATGTAATTATAGCAACCGGCCCTCTTACCTCAGAGCCATTCGAAAAAGTCATAGCTGAATTCTTAGGCTCTGAAAACCTTTCTTTTTTTGACGCTGTAGCTCCTATAATTACAGCTGAGAGCATTGACATGACCAAAGCTTTTCGAGGAGACCGATATGGCACACCCGGAGAAGGCGGAGATTATATCAACTGCCCCATGAACAAGCAAGAATACCTTGCTTTCTTATCAGAGCTTTTAAAAGCCGAAAGAATTGAATTGTCCAAACTTGAGAAAGACGAACAACTTTCAAAATCAGACTTTTTTTCAGCATGCCAGCCTATAGAGGTTATAGCAGAATCAGGTCCCAAATCTCTCAGATTCGGTCCGCTTAAACCTGTGGGTTTTGCAGAACAATTAGGCGGAACAAAACCATACGCGATTGTCCAATTAAGACAAGACAATCTTTTAGGAACCTTATACAACATGGTGGGTTTCCAAACAAACCTCAGGCACAAAGAACAAGAACGTGTCTTCAGAATGATCCCTGGCCTTGAAAATGCCGAGTTCACAAGATTCGGCCAAATGCACAGAAATTCATTTGTCAACGCTCCCAAAACCCTTTTGCCGACACTTCAAACCAAAAAGAACCCAAATATTTTCATTGCGGGACAACTCTCGGGCGTTGAAGGCTACACAGAATCAGCTATGGGAGGTCTGGTTGCGGGAAAAAATATCTTACGCATGCTTAACGGCAAAGAACCTGTAGAATTTCCAAAAGAAACCATGATAGGCGCTCTGCTCAATTACATTACTTTTGAAGGGCACAAAAAATTTGAACCCATGAACATCAACTTCGGTCTCTTCCCCAATATTGAAGGCGAGAAAAAAGAAGTAAGAAGAGCGAGAATCATCAGACAAGCACGCACAGCTCTAAGAAGTTTCTTAAAAGAACTCGACTAGCGCTGTGTTGCAGCTGAAACTTAAAACGCATTTCTATCCACAGATTACACAGATGAGAACCAAAAACAATTCTGAACCACAGAACACACGGAATACACAGAAGTAATGGCAAAGCAATTATCACTTGCTGCAATTGAGTCTGGTTTTTCGCTACCCACGACCCACGACTCACTGTCATTTCGCAAATATGCAGTTAGGATCTTCCGCCATTAAATCACCATTTACAGCTAAGGCTCTGGCTCTACACCCGCCACAAACGACCTTCATTTTGCACTTACTGCAAAAGCCCTGCAACAGCTCAGGATTTCTTATTCTTAAAAGAGGTTCGCTGGTTCTATAAATCTCTTCAAGACTTTGCTGACGAATATTTCCGCAAGACTTTTCAAAATAGCCGCAGGGCTTTACATCACCTGTCTTGCCGACGAACAAAAATCCCTTTCCCGCCATACAGCTTCTGCCACGGCTTTCAGCTGGATACCCGAGAGCATCTCTGGCTGCAGCGTATTGAGGCGCACAAGTTATTTTCGTCGAAATTCCAAAGTTGTCTGAATTATGTGCAAGCCACTTAATTACTTCGTTAACTGCAGATTTATCAAGCGAAGTCTCATTTAAGTTCTCTTCCGCTCGTCCCATCGGAACCAGAAAGAATAAATGCCAAGCAGAAGCTCCAAGTGATTTTACCCAATCTTTTAAACTTTCAAGCTTTTTATAATTAACAGGCAAAACAGTCGTATTTATCTGAAAACTCATTCCATGCTTTTTTATGCGTTCAAAGGCTTTCAAAGCTTCATTATAAGTATTTTCAACACGCACAAACTTGTCATGTTCCTCTTCGTCTTCAGAGTGCATACTAAAACTGAAGTGATTTATTCCTGACTTTTTAAGACTCTCAAGTCTGTCATCGCTAAGAAGTCTGCCGTCATTGCATGAAACCACTGGTTTGATTCCCAGTTCACAGGCCTTCACAGCAACCTCTTCCAAGTCCTTTCTCAAAAGAGGCTCTCCGCCGCTCAAAATCAACATTTTGGTTCCAAGAAGAGCCGCAGATTCAAGCATGACAAAAGCTTCAGCAGTCGTCAGCTCATTTTCTGCAGGCTCCAAAGAAGCCTTGGCTCTGCAATGAGGACAAGCCAAAGTGCAAGCGTGAGTCGTTTCCCAAGCTAAAACCCGTAATGCATCTCTATGATTGTTATTATGCATTAAAATATTTTCCAGAATGCAGATATTCAGCCACTTCAAACGCAAAATAAGTAATTATCATATCAGCGCCTGCTCGTCGAAAAGAAATCATAGTCTCCATCAGTGCTTTTTCCTGATCCGCGTATCCAGCTTCAAAAGCAGCCTTCAACATGCAATATTCACCAGAAACTTGATAAACAGCTAAAGGAACCTCAAAACGATCTCTTGCTCTCGCAAGAATATCCAAAAAAGGCAAACCTGGCTTAACCATTAATATGTCGGCTCCTTCCGCCAGATCTAATTCAAGTTCAAGCATTGCATCTCTTTTTACGGCAGGATCCATCTGATAGCCTTTTCTGTCTGTCTCTCCTTCTATGGGAGCAGAATCAGCGGCAGCCCTGAAAGGTCCATAAAATGCGGAAGCATACTTCGCAGAATAAGACATTATAGGAACATTTTCAAATCCATTGGCATCCAATACTTCCCTAATTTGGCCAACACGTCCGTCCATCATGTCAGATGGAGCTACCATATCTGCTCCGGCTTTTGCATGAGCCAAAGCAACTTTTGCGATTACAGAAGCTGAAAGATCGTTATCAACGCTGCCATTTTCACACAATATGCCGCAATGTCCATGGGTAAGATAAGAACAAAGGCAAACATCTGTTATTATATAAGCTTCAGGAGCATGTTTTTTTATATTTTTGATTGCTTTGCAAACTATGGAATCATCACTTGCGGCAATGCTTCCGACCCCGTCTTTTTTAGCAGGCACGCCAAAAAGCAAAAAACCTCCGATACCTGCTCTCATGCCTTGCAAAACAGGCTCATGAATTCTGTCTGATGTCCAATGAATCTGTCCTGGCATTCCAGGAATTTCCTTAGGTTCATTCACCAGCTCTGAAACGAAAATCGGGTAAATCAACTGCCTTGTTTCCAAGGTTACTTCTCTGATTATATTACGAAGACCCTTGTTAACACGCATGCGTCTCGGTCTTATCACAGGCTTAAACAAAAAAGACCACCTCCGAATTAAATCTAAGGCAGTCTACTATTATTAAAGCTCTCGTACAAGGGATTATTGAAAATCTTCCATAAAAATATCTTGAGCTTCTTCAGAGCCGTATTTCAAAAACTGCAACTCAGGGTCATCAGCATGCAAGTCCATCAAACTCATTTGAATAAGCTTATGCTCTGAGTCGTTAAATCCTGCGCTTTGTCTTTGAGCAACAGCTTGGCTTCCATAAGCAGCATCATCTGAAAGCTGAGGGCCTCCGCTGCCATAATCAGGCATATCTTCACCGCCAAAAGGCACAGAGGTATCTTTGTTCAGCTCAGAGAAGAAAAAGTCACTGCCGCTGCTTGCGGCCAACAGAGACTTTTCTGTATCTGTAAACAGCTCATCTCCAAAGGAAACAACTCCGCTCTGATTCTCCTGAGATTGGTATTGAGGAGCAGAATTGATAGGCACTGCACTTCCTTGGTTCAACGAAGAAGCGGAAGCCTGTCCAAAGCCGTATGAAACAGCCGAGCCATAAGATTGCCCATAACTTGAAGGTGTAGAAGAAGCATAAGTCTGAGTTGAATCGGAATTTCCAAACATTCCTGTCGCAAAGAAGTCTTCTGAAGTCTGTGACATACTTGCAGAAGTCACGGAAGAATAAGAAGGCGCTTGAGTCTGTGACAGAAGAACATTGGTTTTCAATGGAATCGCACTGTTTTGCACCACAGGTTCAGAAGCTCCAGGCAACCTGCCCATAGCCTGAGAGGCATATTCTGCTGAATAAACATTTGATGCCTGATTATTAGAATTGGTGCCTGAACCAAGCAAGAACAAAGGCAGTTTGTTGCCTATAGCCATTCTTGTTTGCTGCTGCAAAAATTCTTTTTCGCTCAAAACACTGATAGAGCTTCCATTAGCGGTAGGCAAAGCATTTGCTGCCTTTGAAGCCACTTCTCTGGTATTGACTATTTCATCTCTGACTCTAGTGAAAAGTCCCATAAGCTGATTTCTGCTGTAATTAGAAACCTGTGTCAGCAACTCTTTGGTATTAGGTGCATTGTATCTGATATACTCCGAACTTTTGGCAACAAAAGCTGAGAGCGAGTTAACAAACTGAGCCGAAGTGTTTTTTATTTGAGAATCAGCTATCATCAACGACTGATTCACAGTTTTTAATACTTCATTTATACTCTTCAAACGATTATAAATATTTTCTCTGGTAACCATCGGCAAATTGCTCAAAGGAAATCTTCCTATGGCAAAGTGATCCGAAAACCGCAAAGTATCCTGCACAAGCTTCTTCATGTTTTCGAAACTCTCTGCTACTTGAGCAGTATTCGTCTTAAGAGTTAAAGCCCAGCTTTTAAAAGCTCCGCCATGAGCTTGTGTCTTGTTCATGATTTCTTTCGCTGTTTCAGAAAGAAGATCTATCTCTGGAACCTTCAAAGCCGGAAGCATTTCGTAAGTTCCTTTGGCCAAACTCACCGTCTGAAGGTTTCCCTCAAAAAACACGCTATATTGCGCAACTGCAGCCTGCAGAGAATTAGCAAGGGCTATACTGTTATCTATGCTGCTGTAAAGATCTCCCAAAGTTTTATTGCCAGGAGCTGTTGCTATTTTATCCAGATTGAAAATTTCTTTTTCAAGATTGTTTTGAGCTGTCTGAACAGCTGCAACTGCTGAAGTAGAATTTTCCATAAATTCTTCATATATTTGAGTCGTGACAACAAAGAGTCTTACTGTTATATCTCTCAAGTTTTCGTCGTTATATCTTGCATTTATCGCTCTACACATGCCTTCCAATTCTTTTTTCGAAGACAAATAGGCCTGCTTGCTTTGTTGAGCTGTTCTCGCATGGTTCACTGCGACTTCTCTTCCAAGCCCTGCATATGAGGAGCCGTTAACAACAAAAGAGACTCTGTTCTGCTGAGTCTGGCTCTGAGGTCGAGAGGCAGTCTTTTCCTGGCCGGAGGCAAACCAAGCAGGAAGACCTGAAGCTGACAGAGGAGCAAGCCCCCCCGAAGCAAACTGCATTATTGCAGCCAAAACGACTAAACGTCCATATCTGAATATAGGTTTAGAGAAGCTCTTCAAAGATATTCTCTCCGATGTCTTTCGATTAAATAACATATTGCCTCCGGTGCAGTGAACCTGAATAGTTCTATTTATATAGTTCCCACATCGGCACAAATGCTTAGCAACCTTAGAAAAACATTTATTCACACAAATCTAGCAATTCGTTTTATCTAAATGTTTATTATCGGACAGATTTTTTTCTATCCACAGATGGACACAGATTCACACAGATGAGATTTTAAGCATAACTTAAAATCAGGGAGCAGGGCGTAGGGTGTAGGGGATAGAAAGGGCGATTGACAATATTTTCTATTTGATTTATGCCATCTAAGTATTATTAGTTTCTTTACATCAGGGCTTCAGCTGTTTATCAGCATATAAAAGCTGTTATTATTTACAGCGATTGAGTTCTAAACAGTTATTTCTAATTTATATTTTATAATTTCTAATTTAATTAAACTCGCCGCCCGCCACGCACCACTCATCACGGTGCGATCTTATGAGCGGATATTGTCTTGTGAATTTTGAAAGTCCGACAGGAAAGTTTTAGAGAAAACAAAGCACCAGCATGGATTGAAACCAGAGAGATTTTGCGCTATTTCTGAATAGTAGCAGACCTTAAAACTGACGCTGGAGGTAATGAAAATGTTTAAAAATTTCAATAGACGTCATCTTGCACTCTTTACACTTGTTTGTCTTCTCTTTGCCATGACAACTCAATCAAGCTACGCATTCAAAATAAAATCAATTGGCAAAAAAAAGGTAAAAAGCGGTCTTGAACAAGTTTTAAAGGGCGTAGGCATTAGTATCTTAGTAAAAGAAATAGGTCCTGAATTGAACAAGTTCATAAACACTTTGATGCTCAACAATAAAGTGGAAAACAAAGAAGCAACAAAAGTTGTTCCCATATTTACCTTCGGCGAAGGCGGAGAAGCTGGAGCTTGTCAAGTAACTGGACCTGTAGAAGCAGTAGAACAAGTCAGAGCCGTTTACGCTATATCCGGAAAATTTACCGGCAAAGGCAGATTAAACCTTCAAGCTTTGATCCCCACTTCCAGCATAGATCCAACAAGGCTCTCAAGAGTATATGGCGTGGGAATATCGGCTATTATTGACTACAAACTCTGAAAACCAGTGGCGAGTGGCGGGTGCTTAGTTGGGTTCTTAAGCTGCCCCCTACTCCCTGATTTTAAGCTCCGCTTAAAATCCTGTTGTTGCCAAAGAATCTATTTTATATTAGACTCTTAGTTAATACCATCCATATACAGGTGACATAATGGATTACAGCAACATCACTTTACAAGTAGCAGGCGTTACAGAACAACATCAAGATATACCGCAAACATTGGCTACTCAATCTTTGACCTATGCAGATCTCTTTGAAGCCAGATTCTTCAGAGAAACCTCCAAGCTTTCCCTGAGACAAGCATTAGGTCTTGTTGACCCTGCAATTAGGGATATAATCCGCTCACAACTGCCGTGACTAAGCTTTCTTCCGCCAAACAATTCTACGAAGATCTTAAAAATGCTGTTATCGGCGGCAGCCCTGTACTAGCTGTAGAAACTTGGGAAGAGGATTTGGCAACCGAAGCAATCATAGCTTTTGCCAAAACCGCTTTCAAAGGCAAAGCGACCCTTGCAACATGGGATTGTCGCAAAGGCTTGGTATATGAAACTGGCGGCAATTCACGCCCGACTCCTCTTGTGGAAGCTTTGGACGAGATGTGTTCAGGCGATGAACCTGCTTTTTTCATAATAAAAGACAGTTCGAAATACTTTATCGATGTACCTTTTCAGCGCCGTATAAAAGATTTCTCCATGTTTTTCAGAGGCAAGAACAGATTTCTTGTTCTCTTAGGAGCTATTTTCAGAGTCCCTGCTGAAATCCAAAAAGAAGTTTACTTGCTTTCATACAAGCTGCCTGACGACGAAAAGATTCTTTCGATGTTTCAAGCCTACAGTCAAATTCTTGAAAAAAGACAGGTTAAAATAAATCTTGAAACCTCCGACATTGAAGCCATTGTTACAGGTCTTAGAGGCTTCACAACCGCTGAAATTACCAGAGTCTTCAATAAAGTTTTCTATGGACTAGACGAAATCAATCCTTCCATAATTTCTCAGTTCTACAACGAAAAAGAACAACTTGCCAAAAAAACAGGCATACTCGAATATGTAAGGTCTGATGAAACCATTGAAAACGTTGGCGGACTGGACAATCTCAAGGAATGGCTGATAAAGCGAAAAGAGCTTTTTTCAAAAGAAGCTCAGGCTGCCAACATTAAGCCGCCTGGAGGGCTCTTAATGATGGGCATCTCAGGTTGCGGCAAATCGCTTTCTGTCAAAACAATCAGCCGCCTCTGGAAACTGCCGCTTTTCAGAATGGACATGAACCGAATCTACTCTGGTATTTATGGCACTCCGGAAGGAGCCTTTGCCCAAACTATCGACACTATTGAAGCTATGGCTCCGGCAATACTCTGGATCGACGAAATTGAAGGTGGAATCAGCAGCAGTTCAGCCAAAGACGGCGGCACGGGCTCCCATATATTCTCATCCTTTTTAACATGGATGCAGGAAAAGTCTTCTGATGTCTTTGTTGCGGCCACAGCTAACAGAATAGACCTTTTGCCGGCTGAAATTATCCGAAAAGGCCGATTCGATGAAATATTCTTTTTGGATTTGCCTAACGATCATGAACGCGAAGAAATTTTCAGGATACACATAAAAAAAACTGGCACGCCGCCTGAAGACTTCGACCTTACCCTTCTTGGAGTGGCAACAGAATTTTGGAATGGCGCAGAAATAGAACATGCGGTTACATCTGCTAAAATCGAATCCTTCTATATGAATCAGCCTCTGACTCAAGACCATCTTTATAATATAATCAGAAACACTGTTCCGCTTTCCAGAACGATGTCAGAGCAAATAAAGTTCATTAAAAACTGGGCTTCTGAAAGAGCTTTGCCCGCATCACGTGCCGATTAACTAACAACTTGTGCTTTGTTGCAGCTAACTTCCATTTAACAGACATCCAGCTCTACGATAAATCATCGTTGGCAGGCACTAAGATCGCACAGTGACGAGTGGTGAGTGGCGAGTTTAATTGTTTAGCAACTCAAGATTACAGCTAAAAACTGCTTTGTGATGCTGATAAACAGCCGAAACTTTTAGATTTGAAAAACAGAGAACCAAAGCCTAAAATAAATGTACCCGATAACAAACTTTTAGCTGCAACAGTCTACTAGCGTTGTTACTGTCCTCTCTACCCACTATCCACTACCCACAAACCCCACTGTTTGTTACAGTCTGCGTTATCTGCGGATTTCAAAGTTCTGGGAGTTTTTTGTTCTAGGTTTTTGGTTCTCGCTACTCCCCACACCCTACCCTCTACCCCCTTTTTAAGCTATGCTTAAAATCTAGTGTCTGTGATAAAAAAATTTGTCTTTTTCTGTACTTTTCGTTTCCTGACGTGTTAATATGGCACCCGAAAATATCTTGTCTAAAGGAGGGAGCCAACCTGATGGATGTCACTGAAACACCCGACTTAAAACAGCTACTGGAATCCAGAAACACCAAAGAATTACACTCAGCTTTGACAAAGATGAAAGCTGTAGACATAGCCCTCTTTTTAGACGACTTGGAAATCAAAGACGTAGCCTTTATTTTCAGGGTTCTGCCTAAGGTATTGAGTGCAAAAGTCTATGCCTATCTTCCACTTGAAAAACAGACCGCTCTTACCACCCTCTATACTGAGAGTGAAACCATAGACCTTCTTGATCGCCTTTACATGGACGACTTGGCTGACGTATTGGAAGAGCTGCCAGCCAACCTTGTAGGAAAAATTCTAAAAAACGCAACCCCTGAAAAACGCGAAGTGCTTAATATGCTTTTGCAATATTCTGACGACTCAGCAGGAAGCATAATGACAGTTGAATATGTCCACTTCAGAAAAACAATGAAAGTCAGAGATGCTATCAAAAAGCTGCGGCAATCAGGAGAAACCACGGAAACAATCTACACTTGCTTTGTCACTGACAAAAATAGATATTTGGAAGGAACAGTTTCGATACAGGCACTATTAAGTGCCTCTGACGATACCTTCATCGACAATATAATGGACAAATCGCCTATTTCCGCATCCACATCAGATGACAGGGAAGAAGTTGCAAAGCTTTTCCAGAAATATGACTTCACTTCTATGGCGGTTGTAGATAATGAAAATCGCTTGGTCGGCATAATAACCATCGATGACATTTTTGACGTTCTTACTGAAGAAATCACCGAAGACATAGCTAAAATGTCAGCTGTCAGCCCTTCAGAAACTCCCTACCTGAAAACTCCCGTTTTAGTCCATGTCAAAAACCGTATACCTTGGCTATTATTTTTGATGGTTTCAGGGATGATAAGCGGCTTCATTCTCCAGAGATATCAAAAAGTCTTTGAACTTGTTCCCATACTTGTTTCCTTCATTCCAATGTTGACAGACACAGGCGGAAATGCAGGTTCACAGAGCAGCGGTCTCTTAATCAGAGGCATATCCTTGGACGAAGTCGGCATCAAAGATATTTTAACAGTAATATGGAAAGAACTCAGAATCGGCTTTCTGGTCGGTATTGCCTTAACTCTGATCAACTATTTCAGACTATATTTCACAATAGACCAAAACTCAGCCAAAATAGCTCTTACCGTTTCTCTCGCCATGATTGCCACAGTTATGATGGCAAAAGTTATGGGCGGCATTTTGCCTCTTTTAGCCAAAAAAATCGGTCTAGACCCGGCCATAATGTCAGCTCCTTTAATCACAACTACAGTGGATGCCGCTTCTCTCGTAATCTTTTTCAATATAGCAAAAATCATTCTTGTTTAACTTGCCTTTTATTTATGATAAAATTTATGCCATGAATGACACATCTAATAATAATTTTTTCTTGGGGTATGCCGAGCAAGCAGTAATAGGTGACAACGATCCTTTGCTTCCTCCTATTTCCGTCAGCCAAAACGGAGCTATTGCAAAATGGGGAGATTCACTTCACTTCATAGATCTCCGTGTCAATGACCCAGGCTTAAAAACTGGCACAGAAGAGCTTGAAAAAATGTTTGACTTGGCTGAATCAAGAAACATAAAAGTTGTTCTGACTCTTCCTGAGTATTATATAAAAACCTACATGTTGCCTAAAAATCTTCGAACAGAAGAAAAAAGACCTTCCACTTCTTTCGCTAAACGAAAGTTTTCCAGACTGCACGAAAAAGTCATTCAAAGAGTTTACTTTTATCCTGCCCTTACATCACAAATGATAGGCAGACATAATTACCGACAACTTTCTTATGAGCTGGCTCTACCGATACTTGAGATAGCAGCAAAAAGAGGTGTAAAAGACATAATAATACCGGTTTCAGAGCCAGGCGACTTTTTGGATCCATTAGCAGAACGAGCTTTTACAGAATTCCTGCGACAAATTACTGAATTCACCAAATCTGCCGAGATGACCGTACACCTGCGAAACGGCGGCTTATCTTGGGATTCCTTCAAGAGACTCTCTAAAGAATTTAATTGCCTTATGGCTTATGATGTAGGCACCGCACTCCTAGAAGGAGACAATTGGTTCGAAAATTACAAAAAAAACAGCGAATATATAGAAATTCTCCTGCTACATCAAGCGCTGCCAGGTCTCGACAAATGGCAAAATTGGAAAGCTTCAGCCGAATTGGCAGTCAAAGATTTTAAAGCCTGCTTTAAAGAGTACGCTGTCGCCAAAAAAGAAGAGGAAGCAGAACCGGAATATTTGGCAACCTGTTCCAAGAAGCTTATTGACAGCTATCTTGATTACCTTGATGTTTTCAACAATGACATAAGCAATCTTGGACTTTTTCAAAATGGCGGAATTAACTTTACACCTTTACTGAAGGAAATTAAAAGCAAAGTTGCTAGCGGACAAAGAAAACTCATTGTTCTAAACTGCATTCCAAATGTAAAAAACAACGAATATGTCAATCGCATAATGCTTGGCGATGAAATATACCTTTGATTTTCTCAATTTACCATGTAAATAATTGGCTTCCGAATATGAAGGATACAATCAATACAAAACAAAATCGACTTTATATAAAACTCATCTTTGTGTTGGTTGCTGCTCTTTTATTCTGCACTCCGTTAAAAGCTCAAAAAACAGTCCCGGGACAAGCAGTCACATCCCCTTATGATATAAACAAGTGCCTGGCCAGAGCTGAAGAACTCTTCGCTCTGAATCAATTCCCGGCTGCCCTGATTTTTTATTACGAAGCCTTAACCTTAACTGAACACCCTGGTATTATTGCCAAAATTCACTTCAGAATCGGAGAGTGCTTGGAGTCCATACGCAGATTTGATTTTGCAACTTACAGATATAAGCTGGCTCTGTCAACAGGTGCTTTGCCCGATTTATTGAGCAGCCGTGCCATAATGAAACTTGAACACCTCCCCGAAATGGCTCAAAAGGAAGAAGCTACCCGACTCTACAAGAGCGCCATGCAAAACTACAAAACACGCAACATACGCTTAGCTATAGATGATTATCTCGCCAGCATAAGATTGCTTCCCGAGCTTCTCAACAGAAGTGACAGAGGTCTTATAGAAGACGCGGTTAAATATTTAACTTATCTCTCAGAAGGAAAAGAAAGAGAGCCTGAACGGCTATTAAAACTGGCTACTTTTTTGGAACTACATGGAAGCATAGAAAAAGCCGTAGAAACACTTCAACAGCTGATAATCATATACCCTGGCACAGATCAGGCAAGAGAGGCAGAAATGAAGCTTGAATCCTTTGCGGGGACTTATATTTCACACACAAAACCCGAAGAACCATACGATCCTTTCAAAGACTTTGCAGAACCTGATTCTCCCATAGTATTTGAAAACGAATATTCACTGACAAAAACAACCACCATATCCAAAGAACTTAGAGGCGTAGCTTTTACAATAACAACCTTCAACGATGCCCATCAACTTCCCAGTGACAGATATGAAAAAATAGAAGTCATTTTGGGAGTCGGAGCAGAACAGAAAGAGATAATCTTCTCTGCCGCTCAAGGAATAAATATGGATAAAGTTGTCTTTGATGTGCCAGGAGGCCTAAGATACATAGTATCATTCAATGATGTCAGCACGACCTCCGCGAGCATTAGAGATTCTTATACTGGCGATATCAAAATCATAAAAGTCTTCAATTACATTCGACTTGGAATGAAAATAGAACGTCTGTACACGGACTAACAGCGGGTAACTTTTAGAGAAAAGCAGCACTAGGAGTCGGCTTATGTTTTTTCAACTTTTTGGATTTATATTTGGTCTGATTATGGCTCTGCACTATTATGTACTAAACATTCTTTTGCCTGCTGTTATGAACAAAATTATTAACATTCTTTCAAGAGATGAAAAATAAGTGCTTTATTCTTTGAAGCATTTCCGGTATAATCAGCCAAAATACTTGACGATTGGCGGTTTTTGTGAATGAAGTTTTCCAATGACCAGTTGAAGAAAATGAAGCACGATGAGTTGTACAATCTTGCGGTCTTTTTCGACATCAAGTGCAAGAAAAACATCACCAAAAAAGATCTGCTTGTTTTATTAACAGATTTGGTTGGTGAACCTTTACCTGAAACTGTTAAACCTGTATCTAAAAAAACATCGGCATCTGAAAAAGAAAAAGTCGAAGCAAAAGAAGAGACAAAAGCCTTGCCAAAATCAACCAAGATTACTTCCGCTAAAAAAACACGCACAAAAACTAGTAAAGCCGCTAACAAAAAGGACAAAGATGAAAAAGTTCTAGCTGAGAAGAAAGTTCTGAACGAGCTTGCCACAAAGGCTTTACCTGAGAAAAAAACGGCTGATAAAAAACCTGCAGCAGCAAAACCAGCCCAAAAAGTCTCTCCTAAACAGCCAAAGAATAAAAAAGTTTCAGAGACAAATTCAGCAGCTGCTAGAGAAAAAGAAGCCAAGAAAGCTCTTGAAATTCTGACTTTGCTTGCTAAAAACGAAAAAGAAGCCAAGCAAGGTTTAGCCGCCAAACATTCTGATACATCTAAAAAAACACATTCAGAATCCGCTAATAAACCGCAAATAATAGAAAATCAAGACAATTTTGAAGATAGCTTTGCTATAAAAAATTTGCATCACATTATGCGTTTAGATCGCTCCTTCGCCAAGATAGCTCCTAACGCTTCTGAACGTCAAACTAAGGGCGCAAATGCAGTCAACTTTGCAGCCGTTCCTATAGAAGTTGAAGAACCTGCCGAAAAAAACAAAATGTCTGATAAAGCCTCCAAAATAGAAGAAAACAGAAAAGTGAAATTCGCAACTCTTAAGACCACTATGAACATACCTATTTTTGAAGACTCTCAAGCTCAAGCAAGCAGTCGTCTGCGAGCCATCTCTGAAGAAGAACTTACTGGCGACTTGCCAGAAGAATATGGCGAAACAAAAGTAACAATGCAGATAAGAGACCCTCATTGTGCTTGGGTCTACTGGGAAATCCCGCTTGTTGAACGCAAAAAACTTGAACTTGAAGTGGGCATATTTGAATACATGCACTCCGTATTTGTTTTGAAGCTTTACAACGTGACATTCGGAGAGACTTCTGAAATTCGCTTAGATAAAGATGCAACCAGCGCTTTTGTAAACTTGGAAAAAGCTGGATGTGTTTATCAGGCTGAATTAGGATTACAGAGCCCTAAAGAAGGCTATACCTTCGTAGCCATGTCAAACTTAGTAAAAGCTCCAGCCGTGCCAACAATAGAATCATCTTCAAAGCCTCCTCTTATCCCCCAAAGCGATGTCTCAGTCATACAAAGGGCAGCTTCCAAGTATGCCGTAACATTTGAATTCCCCAACGATTCAGACTCCTCTGTCTCTGAACATCCGCGAGATTCCTTTTCAAGCTTTGACTTACAAAAAGGAAAGCAGGAAACATTTGGACAGCTCAAGGCAATTCCTCAAATAAAATTTACCGCTCAACTTACAGTCAAAGCTACCGCCAATCAACAAATGACAATTGAAACTCCCGCTGGCTCTTTTGAAGTCAAACCTGGCGAATCTTTCACTTTTGAAACTGACGTTCCTTTCAACAAGCCTGAAACTACCCAGCTTAACTTCAGCTCTAAGGGCTATTCAATTCCCTGCAAAGTTAACAGCAATATCACTTTAACTTCGTCAGACTGAAACTGATTAGCTACGAGCCTCAGAACATGAAATCATCAAAAACCTGCTTGGCGTTAGTTTTACATGCTCATCTTCCTTTCGTCAGACATCCCGAACACAAGGACATGATGGAGGAAAGATGGCTCTATGAAGCCATCACAGATACATATCTTCCCCTCTTGAGAGTTTTTGAAAAACTCAGAACAGATAAGGTGAATTACTCTGTAACCATTTCTATAAGTCCGCCTCTTCTTAACATGCTCTCAGATCCTCTTTTGATTTCCAGATATTCAGATTACTTGACAAAGTTGGAAGAACTCGCTGAAAAAGAGGTGAAAAGAACCGAATGGCAAAGTGATTTTTATTTTACTGCTTTAATAAACAGAAAAAACTTCAGTGAACTTCGCAACCTCTTTGAATCATATGGCAGAAATCTTATAGCAGCCTTCGCTGATCTCCAAAAAACAGGACATCTTGAAATTATAACTTCATCTGCTACTCACGCCTTTTTGCCTCTTATGAGTGAATCCCCTGAATCGGTAACTGCCCAAATTGAAATGGCCGTAAAAGATTACAAACGCTATTTTAAAAAGAAACCTATCGGCATGTGGTTACCCGAATGCGGTTACAACCCAGGAGATGATGCCATACTTAAACACTTCGGAATTACATACTTCTTCACTGACACTCACGGAATAACAGGTGCGATTCCTGCTCCCAAGCACGGTGTTTACGAACCATTGAAGACACCAAGCGGAGTATATGCCTTCGGACGGGACAGTCTCTCAAGCAGACAAGTATGGTCTTCATTCGAAGGTTACCCTGGAGATCCAGTTTATAGAGAGTTTTATCGCGATATAGGCTTTGATCTCGACATAGAATATATTGCTCCATATATTCATGAGTCAGGGCACAGATTGAACACTGGCATTAAATACTATAAAATTACTGACAAGAACTCAGAAGATAAGCAGCCTTACAATATCCAGGAAGCCTTACAAAGAGCAGAAACACATGCAAAACATTTTATTGAGCAGAGAATTTTGCATGGAAAACATCTACAGCAGGAAATGGAACAATCACCTATTATAATTTCTCCATATGACTGTGAACTCTTTGGACACTGGTGGTATGAAGGCCCCGCATTTATCTACAACTTGCTCAAGTTAGCTGCTGCACGGCATGAAGAACTATATTTAACTACTCCTAGTCAATATTTGAAAAGAAACAAAAAAATCCAAAAAGCTAACCTTCCTATTTCATCATGGGGTCACAAAGGTTACAGCGAAGTCTGGCTGAATGATACAAATGCTTGGATTTATCCGCACATGCACGCGGCAGCTGAAAGAATGACTGAACTGGCCGAAAAATTTCATAAACCTTCTCCTCTGCAAAAAAGAGCTCTCAACCAAGCAGCAAGAGAACTGATGCTTTTACAATCCTCTGACTGGGCTTTCATTATGAAAACTGGGACTACCGTTGAGTACGCCACTAAACGTGTAAAAGATCATGTTTTCCGTTTTAATAAACTCTACACAGATTTAATTGCCGATTCCATTGATGAAGCATGGTTAAAAACTGTAGAACTGCGTGACAATATTTTCCCCAAAATAGACTACCGCATGTACCGGCAAAACTCCAAGGGAGTAGGGCTTAGGTCGTAGGGAGTAGCCCAAGAACCAAGTGATGAGTGGCGAGTGGTTAGTGGCGGGTTGAACTGTTTAGAACTCAATTGCTGAAATTTATAACCTCTTAGAATCCTTAGTGACGCTTTGCTAAGTGCCAAGAGTTAATTTCGGAAAGTATCTCATTGCTGTTCACTGCTTCTTCATTAAGATGATTTTGCTGCATTTTCTGAAAAATGGCAACAAGTTCATTATTCTAAGACTTAATGACCTTTTTCTGCATTCTTCCATGTAAAATCGTTCGCTCACGAAGCGAAAACCCGTATTCCAAGCGTCAATTTCTTTGCCAGAATCAATACCCCACTTAAATCTGGCAGTTTGCTTTTTCATGCTGGGGTGCTTGTCTGTGTTGTTTACGACCCAAGGTGACATAGCTTCAAATGCAAATTCAACATTTTCAAATCTTTTTGCTGTAACTGTAAACAGATCCTTTATTTGGTCTTCTTTGAAGTAGCAAAACAATCCTTCTGCGGATATAAATACCGGTTGATCTTTAGGAATATCATCAAGCCATGTAAAATCAAATGCTGATTTTTCAATAAACTTATATCGTTCTGTTTCTTTAAAAAAACGCCGGCGTATTTCAATAACTTCCGGCAAGTCAAGTTCAAACCATCTAACCAGCCCATTATCTAAGCGCTCAAAACGAGTATCCAGCCCGCATGCCAAATTAATTATTGTTCCTTCTGGATTGCGTGCAAGAAAGTCCTTAGTGTAATCATCAAAAACTATTGTACGTTGAGAAGTGCCGACTTGAGTGAAAAAACTTTCGCTTCCAGGTCTGATGTCACAGCTAAGCAGATTTGCAATTTCTACACTGCGATTATCTTTGATAATGCCTTTCGGATCGAGGCTTTCCAAAGCCCTTGCTCGTAAAGGAATAAGCAAGGTAGCAGGAACACCTGCGAGGTTTGTCGGATTTTTGCTGACTTTGCTCATATTTGCCTCCTTATATTTGTAAAATTGCCTTCTTAAAATAGAGTTATCAATTGCTTATTATTCGATGTTAGGCTTTTGATAGTAGAGTTAAAATCCGGGTTATTTTTCTTAATCATTTATCTAATTTAGTTTTGAAAATCTAAACAATTTCCTGCTCACTATTCCCTGAAGGTCATTCGCTAATTTAAGGTATGCTTAAAATTCCTTATCTTCCGTGGTTTCAATTTCCGCTCCCAGTGTTTTGATTGACTAATTAAATTTCATTAGTCTAATTATGCTAAAAAGTCAAGAAATATTTTCTTTTTAGAAGAAAAAACTTTAAAGAACCAAGAAATCTGCTATCATGTTTGCAAGTGATTTCTCTCACCAAACTAGTGATTTTAATCACAAGAATCAAATTTAAGGAGATTTGAGTAATGGGACAACAGCCAGAACTCAACTTGGATCAGGTTTGTACTATTCTGCAAAAGCATGAATATGATGGACAACAGCTTATTCCTATTCTTCAGGAAGTGCAGGAAATATACAAATACCTGCCAAAGGAAGCGATTGAATTCATAGCAAAAAAAATTCATGTACCCGCCGCTAAAATTTACGGCGTAGCAACATTTTATGCTCACTTTTGTCTTGAACCAAAAGGCAAATATTTAATTAAAGTATGTGACGGCACAGCTTGTCACGTCAAAAAAAGCATTCCCGTTTTAAATGCTATCAGAGAGAGATTGAATCTCGCTCCTGGCAAATCAACCACCAACGACATGCTTTTCACAGTCGAAACTGTATCATGCCTCGGCACCTGCGGTTTGGCCCCAGCCATAGTCATAAACGACAAGGTTCACGGTCTTATGACACCGGAATCGGCCTGCGCTTGCATTGACGAAATAATTAAGCAGGAGGCTTCGCAATGAACGTAAACTTGCAACAAATTACTGAACATTACAACGAACTAAAAGAAGACAGACGCATCATAGTCTGTGCAGGGACTGCTTGCGTAGCAAACGGAGCCTTTGAACTTATAGCGGCTCTTGAGGCGGAAATCAAGAAAGCCGGCATAAATGTCAGAGTTGATGTTCATGACGAAACCAAGAAAGACATGAACCTCACATACAGCGGTTGTCACGGTTTTTGTCAGATGGGGCCTCTGGTCACCATTGAAGACCAAGACATTCTCTACGTAAGGGTACACAAAGAAGACGCGGCTGAGATCGTAGAAAAGACATTGAAAAACAATCAACCTGTTGAACGCCTTCTTTATGTAGATCCTGTAAGCAAACAGCCTATCAGAAATGCGAGCGAGATCAATTTTTACAAAAGACAGCAAAGAATTTCTCTTGCCAACTGCGGTCACATTTGCCCCGACGATATAGCAGAATATATTTCCAAAGGTGGCTACGAAGGTGCTAAAAAAGCCTATTCTATGCAACCTGAGGATGTTTGTAAAGAAGTCCTTGCTTCTGGTCTTAGAGGAAGAGGCGGCGCCGGATTCCCCACAGGCAAGAAATGGCAATTCACCCTTGCTAACAAGAGCGATGTAAAATATATTATTTGCAACGCTGACGAAGGCGACCCTGGCGCATTCATGGACAGAAGTATCATGGAAGGCGACCCCCACGCTGTTCTTGAGGGCATGATGATTGCTGCCAGAGGCGTAGATGCTAACGAAGGCGTTATCTATTGCCGAGCTGAATATCCTCTTGCTTTGCAGCGCGTCCGCAAGGCTATCAAAGACGCTGAAGAAGCAGGTATATTAGGCGACAACATTTTTAACTCAGGCAAGTCTTTCAGAATCAGAGTCATGGAAGGCGCGGGCGCATTTGTTTGCGGCGAAGAAACTGCTCTTATCAAGTCAATAGAAGGTTCAAGAGGTATGCCCACACCTAAACCTCCCTTCCCTGCCAAATCAGGACTTTTCGGCAAGCCGACGGTAATCAACAACGTTGAGACACTTGCTTGCGTACCAGTCATAATGAGAAAGGGTGCAGCTTGGTTTAAAGCTATTGGCACAGAAGGTTCTGCAGGAACCAAAAACTTCGCTCTTACAGGTCACGTAGCAAACACAGGCCTAGTAGAAGTTCCTTTCGGAGCAACTTTAAGAGAAATCATTTTCAACATTGGCGGCGGAATAACAGACGACAAAGGCAATCCAATGCCCGACGGCTTCAAAGCTGTTCAAATTGGCGGTCCTTCCGGAGCCTGCTTGGTTGAAGAACACTTGGATGTGCCTATAGACTTTGACTCCATCAAAAAGCATGAAGCTATAGTAGGTTCAGGCGGTTTGGTTGTCATGAACAAAAACACCTGCATGGTTTCTATTGCCAAATTCTTTATGGAATTTACCCAAAGAGAATCCTGCGGCAAATGTGTGCTTTGCAGAGAAGGTACAAAGCAGATGCTTGCTATGCTTGAAGACATAGTCGAAGGCAAAGCTACCGAAAAGACTCTTGACGACCTTGAAGAACTGGCTCATGCCGTAGCTAAAGGCTCTTTGTGCGGTCTTGGAAAAACTGCTCCAAATCCTGTTCTTTCTACTCTAAAAACTTTCAGAAAAGAGTATGAAGCTCACGTGATAGATAAGTATTGCCCTGCCGGACAATGCCAAGCTTTGCGCAAGTTCACGATTGTTGCGGATAAATGTAAAGGCTGCACTCTCTGCTCAAGAAAATGCCCTGTAGGCGCTATTTCCGGAAAGGTCAAAGAACCTCATGTGATAGATCCTGCAAAATGCATTAAATGCGGCGCTTGCAAAGATGCATGCAAATTTAACGCTATAGAGGGGTAACAAAATGACAAACCAAAATGTAATCTATGTAAACAACAGACCTATAGCCATCGAAGGCGAAAGCAATATTCTGGAAGTAATCAGAAAAGCAGGAATCAAGATTCCTACTCTTTGCTACAATCCCTCTTTGAGATCTTATGGAGCATGCAGACTTTGCATAGTCGAAGTTGAAGGAAGAGGCATTCTTACTTCCTGTACAACGGCTCCTGAACCAGGAATGAAGGTTCACACTCACACCCCTGAAATCAAGAAAATAAGAAAAATTACTGCTGAGCTCCTTCTTGCCAACCATAAGGTCGAATGCCCTACTTGCGATCAGATGGGTAAATGCAAATTGGAAGATATAGCTCATGAGCTCGGCGTTGATGATGTCAGATATAAACCACTCGAAAAGTGCTCGCCTGTCAACGACACATCTTATGCTATAGTAGTTGATAGAGACAAATGTGTTCTCTGCGGTCAATGCGTAAGATTCTGTGATGAAATTCATGGCGTAGGTGCTATAGATTTCTCCTACAGAGGCAGCAACACTGTCGTATCCACAGCTTTCAACAAAGACTTTACAGAAACAGAATGTGTGAACTGCGGTCAGTGTGCAGCTGTTTGCCCGGTTGGCGCTATAACAGTCAAGAAACATATCAATCCTGTAAATAAATATCTGGAAGATCCTTCCAAGACAGTAGTAATTCAAGTTGCTCCTGCTGTAAGAGCTGGTATAGGCGAGGAATTCGGTCTGAAACCATCTGAAGACGTCACAGGCAAAATGGTCACAGCCCTCAAAATGTTGGGGTTCGACTACGTTTATGACACAACATTTACAGCCGACCTCACAATTGCTGAAGAAGCCACCGAATTCCTGACAAGAGTCAAGAATAACGGAGTTATTCCGCAATTCACTTCTTGCTGCCCTGCTTGGGTTAAATTCCTTGAACAGTATTATCCCGAACTGATTCCGAATCTTTCCAGCTGCAAATCTCCTCAGCAGATGTTCTCAGCGGTTGTAAGAGAAATTCTCCCTGAAAAACTCAATGTTAAGAAAGAAGACCTTGTCTTTATCTCCCTGATGCCTTGCACAGCGAAAAAGTTCGAGATTCGCAGACCCGAGTTCGAGTATGAAAAAGGCAAAAGAGACATAGATGAAGTCATCACTACTCAAGAGTTTGCCAGAATGATCAAGGCTGCAGGCATTGACTTTGCCAATCTGAAACCCGAAGAATTCGATATGCCCTATGGCGAAAAAACAGGCGCTGGCGTAATATTCGGTGTTACAGGCGGTGTCACAGAGGCTGCTCTGAGAATGGCTGCTGAAGAACTCACAGGACAAAAGCTTGAAGGCAAAGAACTCGAATTCGAAGCTGTCAGAGGCTCTGAAGGACTTAAAGAAGCCAATCTCAAAGTAGGCGGAGTAGACTTGAACATAGCCATTGTTCATGGTCTTGCAAATGCTCATGAAGTTTGCAAAGAAATTATTGACGGCAAGAGCAAATATCACTTCATTGAAGTAATGACATGTCCTGGCGGCTGTATAAACGGCGGAGGTCAGCCTATAGACTTCAATCAGCCTGAAAAAATAGCAAGAAGGACTGACGGTCTATATACTGCCGACAAAAATATGCCTTTGAGAAAATCTCAAGATAACCCCGCTATGAAAGAACTTTACAAAGATCATCTTGGCGGCAAGCCTAACAGCGAAAAAGCAGAAGAACTGCTGCATACGACTTATTACAAACGCGATTACTGAATCCAAGGATCCTGCAAAAATGATATCCACACTGGATTCATTAGCAGATAAATTCATATCGGAATCGGCTATTGACAGGGTTGCCTTAATAAGGCTCCTGTCAGAAGCCGATTCCATTATTCTCCAAAAACTTGCCAAAGCAGCTGGTGAAATCAAGTTGAGAGAATATGGTTCTGGAATTTTTGTCAGAGGCCTAATAGAATTTACCAGCTATTGCAAAAACGATTGCATTTACTGCGGATTAAGGCGAAGCAATACAAAAGCCGAGCGTTATCGCCTCTCTTCAGAAGAAATTCTCAAATGCTGTGAACTGGCTCATGAAAAAGGTTTCAAAACCTTTGTGCTTCAAGGCGGCGAAGACGGTTTTTACAGCGATTCATTTTTAATACCGTTAATAAGCGCTCTCAAAGAGAAATATCCAGATACTGCCATAACCCTTTCATTAGGCGAAAGACCCAAAGACTCCTATAAAAGGCTTTTTGATGCCGGAGCCGACAGATACCTCTTGAGACACGAAACTATTGATTCATCACATTATGCCAAACTCCACCCCTCCGAAATGACTCTAGCTTCCAGAGTTAAAGCTCTTCAAAACCTCAAGGAAATAGGTTATCAAGTCGGAACAGGTTTCATGGTCGGTTCCCCTTACCAAACATTTGAAAACTTGGCTGATGACATTCTCTTTATAAAAGATTTTAAACCTGCTATGATAGGCATCGGACCTTTTATACCGCATAAAGACACCCCATTTAAAGACTTTCCGTCAGGCAGTCCTGAACTGACTGTCCTGATAATAGCAATACTTAGAATTCTATTGCCCAAAGTTCTACTGCCTGCCACCACCGCTTTGAATACACTGGCCAGCTCTTGGCGTGATAAAGCTCTGATTTCAGGCGCAAATGTTCTCATGCCAAATATTTCTCCATTTGAAGCGAGAAAAAAATATTCTATTTACAACGACAAAGTCGCCACTGGCGAGGAAGGCGGAGAAAATCTTGAGCTACTTGCAAAGCACTTAAAACCCTTCGGATGCGTCATAGATACTGGCAGAGGCGACAGCCTAATGGAAAATTACAATCAAGGAGCACCATAAGATGAAGTATGATCCACACTCCCCTAGAGCAAGCGAATTTATCAATCACGAAGAAATACTTGCTACGCTGAAATACGCAGATGAAAATAAGAACAACCTTGAACTTATAGACCAAATTTTAGATAAAGCCGATCAAGAAAAAGGACTGACTCACAAAGAAGCTTCAGTTTTGCTCGTATGCGATGATAAAGAGCGAAATGAGAGAATGAGAAATCTTGCTCGCAGAATCAAGCAAGACTACTACGGCAACAGAATAGTCTTTTTTGCCCCTCTTTATCTCTCCAACTACTGCATTAACGGCTGCGTCTATTGTCCTTACCATGCAGGAAGCAAGACAATTAAACGCAAAAAACTCAACAAAGAAGAGCTTGTAAGAGAAGTCACTGCCCTCCAAGACATGGGACACAAAAGACTCGCAATTGAAACAGGTGAAGATCCTGTCAATTGCCCCCTCGAATATGTTTTGGAATCTATTGATACTATTTACAGCATTAAACATAAAAACGGTGCAATCAGACGTGTGAACATAAACATAGCGGCTACCACAGTAGAAAACTACAAACGCCTCAAAGATGCTGGAATAGGTACCTATATTCTCTTCCAAGAAACCTATAACAAAGAAAGTTATCAAAAACTTCATCCATTTGGTCCAAAAAGCAATTACGAATATCATACTGAAGCCATGGACAGAGCTATGGAAGGCGGGATAGACGATGTTGGTATCGGAGTTTTGTTCGGCCTGGATTCCTACAGATACGAACTTGCGGCTCTATTCATGCATGCTGAACACCTTGAAGCCAGATTCGGAGTCGGCCCTCATACTATAAGCGTTCCTAGAATCAAGCGAGCCGAAGGCATAGACCCTGGAGCTTTTGACAATTCCATTGATGATGATATTTTCGCCAAGTTAGTTACTATTATCAGAATTGCTGTTCCATATACTGGCATAATTATTTCAACTAGAGAAAGCAAAGAATGCAGAGAAAAAGTTCTTCCTCTTGGTGTCTCTCAAATGAGCGGAGCTTCTAAAACAAGTGTAGGAGGCTATGCTGAAGAAGATATTGAAAATGAACCTACAGAACAGTTTGATGTAAGTGACAACCGCACTCTTGACGAAGTGGCCCGCTGGCTGATGGAAATGGGCTATATTCCAAGCTTTTGCACAGCCTGCTACAGAGAAGGCCGAACTGGTGACAGATTTATGCAACTTTGTAAAACCAAACAAATTGGCAACTGCTGTCAGCCAAACGCTCTTATGACTCTTAAAGAATTCCTAATGGATTATGCAAGCCCTGAAACAAAAGCTGTAGGTGAAAAGCTGATTGAAAAAGAAATAGAAAAGATTCCTCACCCTAAAGTCAAAGAGATTACTCTCCAAAATCTTAAGGCAATAGAAGACGGAAAAAGAGACTTCAGGTTCTGATATGTCATTAAACTATACTCCTTCATCAGAGAGAACTCATATAGGCATCTTCGGACGCAGAAACTCTGGCAAATCAAGTCTTATCAATGCTATAACAGGCCAAGATATCGCCATAGTTTCTGATATAGAAGGCACAACTACCGATCCTGTCAAAAAAGCAATAGAAATCCCAGAAATAGGGCCTGCCGTTATAATTGACACCCCAGGCTTGGATGACGATAGTGCTCTAGGCCAAAAGCGTATAGAAAAAGCCAAACAAATTCTAAATGAAATAGATTTAGCAATTCTGGTAGTTGATTGTTCTAAGGGCTTTGATTCCTTTGAACAAGAATTAATTAAGTTATTCGAAGATAAATCTGTAAATTATATTCAAGTCTGCAATAAAATGGACTTGGCTAAAAATATATCACTCAAACTTCTAGAAGGCTGTAACCTCTGGTCAAACGCTATAACCGGAGAAGGAATCTCTTCCCTGATTGGTGCCATCCAAAAAGCCTTACCCCAACAGGAAAAAGAAAAAAAGCTTGTAGCCGACCTTCTAACAGAAGGGGATATAGTTCTTTTAGTTACTCCCGTAGATAAGCATGCCCCGAAAGGACGCCTCATACTTCCTCAACAGCAAACGATTAGAGATATACTGGATACAAAAGCTATAGCTGTTACAGCACAGCCTCAGCAAATCACAAAAGTGCTTGCTGAACTTAAAAATCCGCCACGGCTTGTTATCACAGACAGCCAAGCTTTTGCTGAAACAGCTTCTTACTTACCGCCTGAAGTGCCTCTCACTTCTTTTTCTATTTTGCTTAACAGATATAAAGCCGATTTACCTTTATCTGTAAAAGGAGCAAGAGCTTTAAAAAACCTTAAAGACGGCGATGAAGTACTTATAGCTGAAGCCTGTACCTATATTGTTCAAGAGCAATGTGAAAATATTGGCATAGTCAAAATCCCCAAGGCTATTGAAAAAATTTCGGGTAAAAAAATAAACATTTCTTTTGCTCAAGGCAAAGACTTTCCGGAGCTAATCGAAAAAAAATATGCCCTAATAGTGCATTGCGGAGCCTGTATGCTTAAAGACTCTGAGACTAGACGCCGCTTCAAACTCGCTGAGCAAACTGGCATTCCTATAACAAACTACGGAATTCTACTTGCTTACGCCAGCGGAATCCTGGACAGAGCATTAGAACCATTCGCCGCAGAACTGACAGAATAATCCACTGTACACGTCAAGAGAAAACATTGCAATGATCCGGACCCCAAAAAGGTAACACTTTCCAAGCACTGCATCCTTTCCGGGTAACCAGAAAGGAAAATTTATAATGGCATACAGTGTTAATTTCAGAAAA